>Ga0310122_10000043_pt1 | contig 88725 bp, 77 predicted proteins | sample CB6_Bottom_1051__FD_203503 | JGI IMG/M metagenome (GOLD analysis project Ga0310122, IMG submission 203503) | Marine microbial communities from Western Arctic Ocean, Canada - CB6_Bottom_1051 | ecosystem: Environmental > Aquatic > Marine > Oceanic | place: Canada: Western Arctic Ocean | collected... | reverse complement strand
TCTTCGCCTAAAGCGAGTGAACCTAACTGATGAATGCGTTCTGGGTGATGGATACGAGGGATTCTCATGCTGGTAAACCTATAAATAGTGTCATTTGGGTATTTTGTCTCTGCCTAACATGGATGCTTTTAGTTGAAAAAACAAGGGTAGAGCAAGAGTTTCAGGGGCAATTCTGAAACTCTTGTTTGAGATGGAGGCAATTGGAGATGTAGGTTGACTGAGTCGTGTTATCTACAAGCAGGGAAAACAAATGGGTTGTGATTCCCCTGGATGGCATGGATTCGCTCATCACGAGTACATTCCCACTTATCGACAGGGAATTGCTTGTTCCACGCCATCATCAGGTTAGTCTGCTGCTTAGAGAGCTTGAAACCATACTCTTGGCTCATGTAAAGATAAGTACGCGCGATAGAACCTTTTGCTCTGTCTGGCGGCATAACCTTACGCTGTTTGAAGTTGACCTGCATTTCACACTGACCATAGCTCACGCCGTCCATTCCATTCCATTGACTGAAGTTGTAGTTCGAACGATCACCGTTAACCTCGCCAATTGCCGGAGTCAGGTTGTGAAGATCGGCTTCCATCGATTTAAATATTTTGTCATTGCGAGTGCAGTTCTTACGTCCGCCATCTTGCCAGCACTGACGCTGGTGGCCGAATTGCCAAGCTGGAACCACGTGTTATGAATACCTAAAAGTGTAACTTCATTCTTAGTGGTCAATATTAACTGTTGTAGAGGTGATTCGTTGCAAACTCATTTCTGCCTTTTTTTGAGAGTATTACGATTTATCAGCTCGCTAATCATTATTTGACCTAATTTTCTTAATGTAGGTATGGTGTATAAGACTTATCACATAAATTTAGGCGGAGTTTAAGGTGAATCGAGAAAACAAAAAGAATTTTGACAAAGTATTTCAGACTGCGCTGGCACTATTTGGAAATGAAGAGGCCGTTAATCACTGGCTTAAGCACCCAGTTAGAGGACTTGGTAACAAACGGCCTATTGATATGCTTTCGACAGCCGAAGATACTAAGGCTGTACTTAATTTGATCGGCCGTTTAGAGCATGGGGTGTTTTCGTGACCTTTTTTGCAGCAAGCTTTTGCCCTTTTGTTAGTTAGGGACACAAGCTCACGTAAGGTGTCAGAAAAGTAATTAAGAAATTTAGCCTAACTAAGCTTATCCTAAGCTGCTGACTTCGAGGTTCAACTTTAACGTAATTTGGTCCATGTTCGAGCTAGCTATTACTTTGGTGACTTTGTGGACCCCAAGCGATTCTGCTGATTTGTTGGGCTACCAGCGGATTAATTTTGAAAACGAAATACATCAACAATTTGCTGTCTAAAATCACCAACGATATCAAAATAGTGGTTGTTAGATTCAGAATGTTGACTCATTAGGCTTGCTGCTTTTGGATCTTTTTGAGTTGTTCGTGATGCTTCCCATTTATCCATATCAAGTGAATCATCTTGGCGAGTGTCGTTTGATGGTTGAGGTTCATGCTTCTTTGGGAGCGTCGAGCTTTTGGCATCTATGTGTTTGTGATGTACGACATTGTGTTCAGGGATTTCTTCAGCAACTCGGTGTGCATATTTCACTAAGTTGGGTTCGGCGAAGGTGTACAACCACGCCTCTTGGTTCTGCCCTTGGTTTATCCTCAATATACGGCCTAATACCTGCCTAAAATAAAGCTCTGTTTTTACGTTGCTTAAGTGACAACAGACTTGAAGCCTTGGAATGTCGGTTCCTTCACTGATCATTCCCACACTGACGATCCAATCAGTATCATTGCTTCTAAAATCATCAATAATGCTTGGCGGGTCATCATGCTTATAAGTAACAATAGCCGCTTTCTTTTTAAACTCCCCAGAAATAATCGCGTGTAATCTAATCGCATGTTCGATGGATGAAGCAACCACTAATCCCGCGGCATTCGACTTCTTTTGTTGAATGGTTTCTAGTGTCGCTATGCCAGACTTTATTAGATACCTCATGCAGGTATCATCATTGATGATGCTTTGATAGCGAGCACAAGGTTCATCGAGATAGTCACTAATGGATGAGAAATGGCGAGCTTCGGATTCGCTAGAGGTAGCTGTGATCTGGTCGTTATCTACTAAAACAATATTGGGTAAACGGCACACACCATCTTTAACAGCTTGGCTTAACCCATATATATAATCGCATTCAATTTTTGTATTAGCGGTGTTATAGCTCGATAAGCTAATTGGTGCTTTATCTGAACGCCATGGCGTACCGGTTAGTGAAAGTGTGTAAAGGGCATGAGATTGAATATGTTTAATAATCGTTTTACCCCACGCATTTGCCTCCGCAATACTTAGTCCTGCGCAGTGGTGGATTTCATCAAATACCACCAGTACACGATGGTTTCGCAATAGTGCCCAAAAGGATTCATCAAAGAACGGCAAGCACTGATAGGTGTACGAGGCTCCTAGAGCGCCGATAACGCCATCAAAGCGACAATTAAGACGAGCCTTAAAGGTGTACGACAACCCTTTAGATATGGCGGAAGAAGGCGAAAAACAGAGTACAAAATCAATTTGATCTTTTTGAAATAGTCGGGATGCGACTTCTGCAGCCATGACGGATTTTCCCGCCCCTGGTGTAGCGAGGCAAAGAAAGTGACGTTGGCCTTTTTGATAACGATTTAAAGCTAACTCTGTACACTCAGATTGCCATTGTCGTAAAAGCATCATGAGAGGGTTAATGCCATTTTGATGGCTCGTATTTCCCCGACGAGCTTTGAGCTCTGTACTTTAGTTTTATGCCTTACATCATAAAGGCTTTCTTTTAGGTGGGGGAACTGAGAACTCAGATCCTGATAGGTTTCAAACTCATGTAAGCATGCCAAGAAATCACTTTCACACTGTTCTAGCCTTTCTTGAAGTACGGCTTTAGGGAACACTAGCTTGCTTTTACAAGGTGTTTTGTTTTGGCAGATAGTTTGCTCATCCCCAGTGATCTCCCATGATGTTTTGGAAAATAGCACTGTCTTTTGGTACGTAGCTTTCTGACCTCCATTAACGCATACCTTGTTGAGTAATTTTTTTTTCACTAGACGTAAAATATGCCGATATACAAATCTTCTTGCTGTTGTTTTATCGATCTTTGGATCAGAAAGTACCATGAAGCGATCTCTAAGTTCTAACACAGAGAAATCATCAAGTTGTTCTTCAACGAGTATTTGATAGAGCTGCTGAATTAAGGTGATTGGCTTGCTTGGCATTTTGTTGACCAGAATTTCGAGTTAAATTTTTGATGCGGATTATAGTCCGTGGCTTTATATACCGCAACTAAGGATAGTTTTCATTTTTACTTGGACTAAAAATGAAAGACTTAGCGGTTAAATTTGGCATGAAATTACGTGATGTGCGCAAAAAAAATGGCATATCTCAAGATAAGCTCGCACTGATTGCTGACATCGATAGAAGCTATGTTGGACGTATTGAACGTGGAGAAGTGAACATTACATTAGAAAAAGTTTATGGTTTGGCGCAAGCATTAGAGTGCAATGTTACTGAGTTACTACCAGGAGCTTAGTTACTCGGAGTGGTCGGTCATCGTACTCAAGAAACGTAGTGCTCCCCATTAAGTATCCTGTATACACTGTTTTTTGAAATATAACTCTCGTGCGGTCTCTGTGGTGTGAAAGGTTTATGCCCCAAAATGAGCCATATAGGGATTGAACTCAGGTTCAAACTCAGGAACTTGCCTTACTTTCCCTCATGCCTAGAGTTCTAACTTTGTCCCCAAATTCCTAATCCACTAGACCACTAGAGACTGTTCTTCAAACACAACTACGCACGAATACGTTGTTTAAGTTCTTCTAAGCTATTGAATAGTATAGAACAAAATAGAAGTTCTTGATTGATAACGTGCCTCGAATAGGAGGCAATGTGTGTTTGCACGGTTTTTAACTAGAAATTATATCAAAACTGAATTATATACATAATTTTCAGTTGGTTAGAGAGGGTGCTTAATATATGCTAAATATACCAATTCGTGCTGGCACGATATTAAAATGTAATGTTCCAATACAAAAAAAGCCAGTGGGTAAAGTACCTCCACTAGCTTTATTATATGGTGCGGGTTGGGGATTCGAACCCCGGGGACTATCTCGAGAACATCTGTGAATCATATCAAGCAATAACTGAATCTTTGGTTACCCGCAGTACCCCTGAGCCGCACCATTCAATCATCGTATTCAAGTCCATAACTGGAACTCCCATAACTGTACATGCTAAACCTAAAACTGCGCCTGCGTATACAACCAGAGACAAGATACCGCTCGTCAAGTCTTCAACGAATGCTGATTCTCTCAATTAGTTTATATTAAGTTAAAAACTCAACATTAAAATTAGTCGCATAACCATAGCATGATTTAGATAATATTCAATGGTTTGTAAGGTGTTGTTAGCGCCAGAACATAACAAACTGTTCAAGAAGGGCGTTAGGTTTATCAGGTTAGTTCTTTATGAAGTTGAAATTATGAATATTGAAAATGAAGTAAAAAAATTTAAAACGCATGTATCAACAATGTCTGAAGTAGAGTCCATGAAGCATTTTTCTGAGCAGCAGAAAGCTTATGATATTGAGTATAAATCTTTCAAAAGCGCATATGATGAAGATAAGTGTTATATGTGTGGTAATCCATTTTCTAGTATTAGCACTGAAAAACCATGCTTACATTGGCTGTTAAGGCGTTGCAAATTCAAGAAAAAAGACTTTAAGAAAATAAGTGAAGCATTCGATTTTTATCAGATTTCAGCCTATCTAAGGTGGGTGGCTTTTGCTGAATCTGGCGCAAAAAATATTAATAACCTAAAAGAAGAAAGCTCGGATCGTAAAAAATTTGAAGTAACAATTAAGTGGAAAAATATTGAGTGGACTTTAGATTGTTCTCATAATGATTTCGCAGGTCATGCAGGTAGTAAAACAGACTTCCCTCATTGGCATTTTCAAATGCGTATTGATGGCAGGCAGTTTATTAATTTTAATGATTATCACATACAATTCTCAAATAACGACCAACTTAAATTGACTTTGGAGAATGATCAGGATTCAGGCTTTGAGCATAACTTTGGATATGCTGGGAAAGGTATGCAAGAGGTAATGGATGATATCGCTAAAGACTTTGATGGTCACATGGAGAGTGCAATGTCCGCATCAAATCCTGACGATGGCAGTGTTCATATTCAGTCAATGGTAATGGCTCCTGATGGTGGTATTTCTGGTGAAAAAATAGATGAAGCTTTAGAAATGCACAGAAAAACAGGTAAAACTCTTCAATACTGTTTTTCTAAAGTACTTGAATCAGATGAAAACGTATCTATTAAATCTATAGTCAGCCCTTCGGAAAGTGTTCCTGAGATAGCGAAAAGAACGGAACGCACGCGTAGATAAACCTAACAAAAACATAAAGGTGACGCTCTACACTCGGCGGTTTTGGTTCGGAGTTAAGTGCGCTTTGTAAGTTGGTCGTGGCGCCCCTTGTATTAGGCGTAGTGTGTCAGTGTGGGAATGTAGGTGTTCTTATCTAATATCCAAAGGTGTGTAAATAATGAATAAAGTACATGAACTTCAAAAAATGACTGAAGAAGAACTACTTGAGTATGGTGTGTTGATCGAAACTACAATTAGTTCGCTATTAATCGAATCGAAATCAAGCTCACCAACTAGGTCCAATCAGGCTGGAATGAGACTTGATTCTTGGGATAAGAAACAAAGAGAGTTAAATGACTTCCTATATAAGAAAGGTTAGTTAAAAGTTTGACTTTGAAGAACTAGGTGCGTGTCTTTATCGTGGGCTAATGGATATCGAAGGTGGGCTTTCAATGTGCTAAGTTGAGAGCCCATTTGGAAACTTAATAGGACTACGTGGGAAAAATACATACCAGCATTTAAGGTTTCAAGATACTTTTTCTAATCTTGTATAAACGATTTAGAGCTATAGGTCTAAATCGTTTATGTCCAGAGACGTGTTATGCCGCCATGCTTTGGTACAAGAACGCCTTAGTGCTACGACTCTAAAACGTTTGTGCCCCTAAGTGAGTTAGATTAAATATTCTACAGAATCTAGGTGTGTGAGTTTTCCCTACAAAACCTAATATCAAGTTTATGACTGATTTTCTTGCCACCTTTACTTTCTTTTCCGTATATCTACACAGTTTATTAAGTTTGAATGTCGTTGAGTATGGAAAGTGGCATGTTTTATTGAGTGTTTAGTCTCGCTTTGTCGATAGAATATTTAATAAGCCACTGTTTATCAAAAGGTTTATGGTTTCATATCTTGGATAACACGCTGGCGCGTTTTTATGTGAGGATAGAATGCGCATCTCGATGTATTTTCTTTAATTTTTAGTGGCTTATGATAAGTTAATCGAAAGTCAGGCAGGCAGAAAAACGAGATTGCCTGTTATTAAGAATGTTATAAGCTCAGTCAGCTCCGAGGAAATATGGATAGTATAAAATTAAGCAAATTCGATGTTGCCGAGCGCCAGTTTCTTCAGGCAATTAGATTGTTTTTTGAAGATGGTGATGAAGTTTCAGTACATACGTTGGTTGAAGCTGCTAATCAGGTTTTCAGTGATCTCGGTAAGAAACAGGGTATCAAAGGTCCAATTAGAGAAAGCGAATGGGTTCGCCCTGAAAAAAGAAAAGAGTGGCGAAACCACGTTTACAAAAGTAGGAATTTTTTTAAACATGCTGATAAGGATGCAGACTCAATACTTGAGTTTAATGCTCTTTTTAATCACTTATCGATTCTAGAGGGGCTTTATATGTATCACCAGTACAAACTAATGTGGATGCCAGAAACGATGTGCTATTACTTTTGGTTTGCCGATAGATATCCTGAATTGTTAGTCAAAGAAGACCCACTAAACTGTGAAATCTTGGCAGCATTTGAGTCAGGTAGGCTCTCTTCACCTGTAGAGCTTTCACTAATGCGTGACTTAATTAAATCAATGTACAGCGGTGGTCATTCTGTCAGCTACATTGGTACCGAAATGGGCTTATAACAAACGACAATTTAAGAGCGATTCAGCACGCTTGGCATTTTTGGTTTGGGTTGAGTTTAGTGTTTACGGTGGTCAAATTGAGTGTTGTGGTCGCGTGCTTCACACCTTAATTGGGCTACATGGACTCCCTCTTTTGTCAACAATAGCTCCCGCTGACAACAGTGGATCGGACAGCAGCTCTACATTCGGTGTTTAATCGGATTCGTTCCGTCACCTTGATGATATTCGCTTGATGCCGGCCTCATTCGTTAAACAGTATTTATTACTTCCCAATTAAACAGGTTTAGGCATCTCGGTCTGGTCATATTGTCATCATTTGCTATTGCTTTGACTCGGTGAGTGTTAACCGTTTACATAGTTAATCTTGTACTCTTTTCCCGTTGTTAATAATGCCCATATTATACGAGCGTTCTTTGCTGCTAGGGCGACAGCTGCTCGTTTATAACCTCGTCGTTCAACGAGTTGATTTAACCAAATACTGTTGTGATCGGTTTTCTCTTTACATCGTGCAATAACGGCTCTTGCGCCATGAATAAGTAGAGTGCGAATGTGTTTTTCGCCTCTTTTGCTGATGCGACCAAGATGAACATGACCACCTGTTGAGTGTTGTCTTGGAACCAACCCTATCCAAGCAGCGAATTGGCGGCTGGAGCCAAATTGTTTGGCGTCATTGACCGTCGCGACAATGGCACTTGCACTGTGTTCACCGACACCTGGAATATCCATGAGGGTTTTGGCTGATGCCATCTCACGGACTAAAGCAGAGACTCTGCGATCATAGTGCAGTACTTCTAGGTTAAGGTTTTGAATTTTGTTCGATAGATCTTGAAGTAGCTCTCGAGCGAGTATAGGCAACCCATTTTCTGCATCTTCAAGGACACTACCAATAGTGTTTTGAGCCGAGTAGCGCCCCTGAGGCATCACAATACCAAATTCGGAAAGTAAACCTCTGAGCTGGTTAATAGTCGCCGTTCTTGTTTTAATTAGCCCCTGTCGAATACGGTGCAGGCAAAGCACAGCTTGTTGCTCTTCACTTTTTATAGAGACAAATCGTGTTTTGGGTCTAGATACCGCTTCACAGATGGCCTCTGCGTCATTGGCATCGTTCTTCTCATTTTGTCGATATGGAATAACGAATTTGGACGCCATAATTTTCGGGTTATGACCTAGTTTCAGTAGCTCTCTCGCCCAGTGGTGTGCACCAGAGCACGCCTCCATACCGATGAGGCAGGGCGGTAACTTCGCGAATGTGTCTAAGAGTTTGTTTCTTTTGACAGTTTTGCGTAGGACGCACTTGCCATATGCATCAACGCTGTGAATACTGAACACATTCTTGGCAAGGTCAACGCCAATAGTTTTAATGGTGAACATAGTAACCTCCAGTTCTTCAGCGTGTACTAAGTAAGTATGGCACGCAGAGTGCCAGGTAGAGGGAGTCCATATCATTCGTTATGTTTTTGGAGAAAATGTTGAGATGTTCAATCAAAAGAAAAAGAAGCAACACTACGTATGGAGACGTTACCTCAAGTCTTGGTTGGTAGGGGGTAAGCTTGCATGCATGAGAGATAAGAAACATGTATTTTCTACTAAAGACTTAATGAACGTTGGTCAAAAAAACTACTTTTACAAGGTAAATAGTTTAACTGAGCAAGATGTAAATTATGTGCGAGATTTGTTTTTAAGTAATGTAGATGAATCGACTAATGCTATTTTCGATCGATTATTTTCTCTTTTTCTTCAGGTTGAGCATGTAGAGAAACTTCCATCAGATGGAAATCATGTTGGAATAGAAAATCTAAAAAAGCACTATGCTAATAACCTTGAAGAGGAAATTCAATCTGACATTGAGTCACAAGGTGATCCTTGCCTAACTCGGTTACTGGTTGGAGATACAAGCTTTTTTGAAAATGAAAAAAGCGCGGCACATTTTTTTAACTATATATGCATGCAATACTTGCGTACTAAAAAGCAGCATGATGCCTTAGTTTCAGGGGCAATTGGGAAAAATAGTGAACAAATAATAAAGTGTGCTAACTTAATTCGGATTGTATTATCATCAAAGTTAGCTGCCAACCTATATGCTAATAGATCGGACTATAAGTTAGTTGTTGCAAAAAATAATAGTGATATCCCATTTATTACTTGTGATCAACCAGTAGTAAACTTCTTAGACACAAGCGAAGAAACAGAAGAGTTTGGTCTTTATTATCCAATTTCACCTAATTTGGCTGTGTTTTTGGTTAAAAACGAAATTTTTGGTTCTGTAAAAGAAATGAGTTTTGACCGATTATCTGTTGAAGAGTTTAACCAAATTACACTCAACGCATCATATGAGCAGGTTTATTCTTCTTCGGAAAAGCAGTTAAGGGATTTAGCTTAAAAAAACAAAGACATAATCGGGTAGCTGGAGGTCTTTACCCTCCAGCCCCCACACCACCCTGCATGCGGATCCGCACAGGGCGGTTCATTCAGAACGCCTAATCTACATTTCCTGATTTGGGTATTGAACAGCAATCCATCCATCTCTTAGTGAAAACAATCCTACTTTCTTAAGTTAATCATTACTCAGCGCTTGCTGTATCCCGGGGGTTTTCGAACTTCGCCACGGCCCTTTGCTTGTGATACCACAACCAACGGCTGTTTGGATCCAGACTCTAGTTGAGATTTACATTGCTGCCAGCCCCCTTGTTGCAGCCAAGGTGGGAAGGAATCAATGGTCATGCCATCTATACCTGCCGCACCTTTGTTGGCTTTAACTTAACGCCATGCACGCTGTAAATTCTCAGGTTGGAGTAATTGAGTGAATAGAGCGCTGTTGAAAGATGGTTGCCTATCATTACGCTGTTGATAGTAATCGCCTGTCGGCGTAGTGGGTATCGACAAGTTTGACAAGACTCCTCCTTCTTCTAAATGTTCAGGCCTTCACCTTGTCCCAACCATTACGATGGGCGTTTGGCTACTATGCCGTCTGCTGACTTCTGCTTAATCACTTAACGAGTTACCTCGTAAAGAGCTATCGTTGTTCATCGGTTTCGCTCGCGTAAGTTGATGATACTCACGCGCCAGGCCAGTTGAACCAGCGGCCAAGCTGGTAAGGTTAACGATCACCTGTTAAGCAGATCTCCCCAGATAAGGACATGGACTTTCACTGCGCAACTGCATCATTTACGGTGGTCATTAAATCACTTGGCTTCGTCGTCTTGTGCCAACTCGCCTCTGACCTACGCCTAGTCTGAGGTTCTTGTTCATCAGCTCGCAGTTTTGCTAGCGGCTTCCTTCAGACCGTTCCTCGCGGAAAAGCCCTTGCCATTTGCTAGTAGTTAACATTTAATATCAACAAGTTGAATATTGAATGGTGATTTTCCTACAGAGGACTTTCACCTCATTAGTTCATGCCCATGCTGGGCGTACACAAAGGCATCATTTACACTCGGCGGTTTTGGTTTAGAGTTCAGTGCGCATGGTGAGTTGGTCGTGGCGCACCTTATGCCAAGCGTTATGTATATTTAATGGCTAATGAGGTTGCAAAGTGGATCTATTTGAAGAAATGAGTCTTTTTGATGTTTCGATTTTAACAAACCTTCAAAAGGTTATTAAAGATGAAACTGACAAAATTGAAGAAGAAAAAGAGATTAGCACTGAAATCTTTAATCGTAGTAATTGTCAATGTGCCGGTGAAGCGTATGAGTTCTCTTTGGAGCAAAGGTTAAAAACGGAGTTTCAGAACGATTTTGCGGAGTTAGGAGCTGAGCTTCTTATTATTGGGCTATATAAGCAATGTGAGGTGTACTTTAAAACACTAGTTAATGAATATCAGCCATTACGAAGTAACCGAATAAAAGAGACTTTGTATTCATTAAATGATTCTCTCCCTCATTATGGATCAATCAATGAACTCCGATTGGTAAATAACTGCATAAAGCATGCTGGTATTGTTTCTAACCCGTTAGCAAATGAATATCCAGTTTGGAATGTTAATACTCCTCTGGGAAACCTATTACCAGTGTATACTCGCCTTGTTACAAATGTTAGACGGTATGTTCGCGAACATGAGCAATATATCAAACAATATACATAACAAGCAATTTAACCTGACTTGCAACGCGTGGCAGTTTTACTTCTAATCATGTTTAGTGATTATGGTGCAATGCAGAACCACCGTATTGCGTTGCTGCGCAAGTTAATTGGGCGCTGACGGATCCCCTCATATTTTCCCTAGTCCTGCATTGTGTGTGAGCCTTTGATATTCGAACATTCCCCATTGATCTTGGGGTTCGTTAATTTGATATCGCCGATGATTTCGTACCTCTCTCCCTAGACGAGGTATGGATAGAACTCAGGACTCGGCGATGTTTAATGCTGTTGGCTTGGAAGTCAAAATGCCATTTGGCTTATACTGCAATGAGGCCATTCCACCACATCAAGATTTCAGCGAGCAACGCAATAAGAAGCAGGATATCCAATCGCTTAGTACAACGAGTTCTATTTTGACGAAGTGCGATTCCATAGGCGGTACTCTTTAGATCGCGGAAGGCTTCTTCTATTTGCATGCGCTTGGCGTACAGGCTGGTAATTTGTACTTCATTTAAGATATGTCTAGGGACATTGGTCGCGAGTAACCAACTGCGTTGATAGAGATGTGTGTTTAGCGATATTCATTAACTCAAAGACGCCGATGCGCGTCTACCTCATTGTCTTTACATTAATTATGAGGGGGTTCTCAGAGCAAGGTGTTATGTTTTGCATCAAAAATCTATATATGTATACTTTAAGGTATTGGTTAGTATGATATTTTAGGGTGATGATGTTTAAGTTTTCAATCGCTATTTGGTGCAGTATTTTAATCTCACATTCAGTAAATGCAGAGACAGAGTTTTCAGAACATAATAATAAGTCTTGGCAATACTCTGAGTGGAAGGAATGGGCGATATCACCAGAGGTTTATGATAGAAACGATCCGAGAAATAGTTACGTAGTTTCTTATGCCACTGTTGGTGGCGTCGTTACAGTGGCAGTACTCACTAAAGATCATTCATGTCATGGTTTTTCCGAGCGTATCAGACCCCACAAAATAATCCGTTATAATGGACAAGCAGTCCGGACATCATTGCAATGTTATGGAAATTCTAGAGCTTTGATTTTTCCATCCTCCTCTGCGGGCACGAAATTTATCATCGATGAATTCACCTATAAAAATAATGTAAAAATTGAGGGTTACAAAAAGTTTTCTGCTAAAGGGTTCTCACGAGCACTAAGCCTGGTTAAAAAACAAGCAAGGCAAAATGCGCCGCTTTAAACTGGATGGGTCAATAATCATATAAAAGTGTTGCGCAGCCAACACTAAACCCCGAGTGTTGAACAAGCCCGAAGTGACCTTATTAAGTAAATTGTGCAATTTAGTTTGAAGGGCATGTCGCCTTGAGACTTTTTCAAGGCGAGCGGGATCAAGATAAGGTTTTGATAGTAATCTTATAAATAAATTAGCCATTTCCTGTTTCTTTTTATGGTCACGTCTCCTCTTATTTCGTCGATGCCATTCTCCTTATTATTGGTGCCTTTTTGCTAAGTGGGTAGGCTCACTCTGACACACGCCATACTTTGATTTATTCTTAAATTGCCAAGGTCACTAACCCGCTTCTGTCCAGAGCCGTTACAGCCCGATTCTTCCCCATGGCACTTCTGATCTGCACCATCAATACTGGACGCTACGTTAAGCGACTTTCCATACTTTTAGTTATCAATAAATTGCTAATTTAGGGGAAGCTGTAGCTTATTTATGTCCAAGAGTTTCTTTGGTTGAATTTTTACCCTTGGCACTTTCTAGCTCGAAAGTGCCCCAAAACGTTCTAGAACCCATCTAGATCGTAATAGAACTAGCTAATGTGTAAAGCAAACACATTACTTTGAAAAAACTCCCGTCCGCACCCAAGTATACACATCTCCAAAAGTCATTACTTAGGGAGAGTTGTGATATTCTTATATATGAGCTAAGTTGTTGGTTGCAAGGAACTTAAAAAAATCTGGGCTTAGTTTTTTCATGGATATCAAGGATGGTAATATGACTCCAAAGTCAATAATTTTATTTGGACTACTTTTTAGCTCTTTGAGCGTACAATCTGCCACTTATACGGTAACAACAAGTAGTGATCAAGGCATGGGCTCACTTCGAGATTTCATCGAAAAGGCCAATGCTAATCCTGGTTTAGATACTATCGAAATACCGGCTTCATATAATGCACAAGCACCTATCTCGCCTAATTTGGGTGAAGTCCCTTCAGGTCAAACCGACAACCGAATGACAATTACTGATGATATTATCATTCGAGGATTAGGCGATGATTATGTCCACATTAATGACCATCAACGCTGGGTTTCTGATACTGGCTCATTTAATACTGGTTATCCGAATGATCCTAACAATCTGATTCTAAGATCATCTGGTCTTTTATTTGACATCAATCCTCGAAATACCGCAGGGCGCCCCATTGATGTCACCATTGAAAATGTGTGGGCAGAACACATGTCAGGTTTTATCTTTTCCGATAACGCTAATGTAACACTCAATAACGTTATCCTATATAAGATAGTGCCTAGGCAAGGAGAGGCATCCATCATGTCTACTCAAGATGGCATTGTTACAATAAAAGATTCATTTATATTCGAAAATCTTGGCCCAAGATCAGCACCTACCCTTATTTTTAATAGTAATGTTTTTATTGAAAACACGGCTTTTGAATCTAATGGACCATTGGATGAAAACACAGCGAGTCATGTTATTCAAGTTAGTCAAGATAGTTCAGGCAGCACAACGGCAGTCATCAAAGATAGTATATTTAAAGGCTTATTTAATTCTACTTTTAGATTTAATGAAGCTGATGCACAAATTATAAATACTTTATTTGATGGAAGGGATGCTAATAGAGGTTGGCCAATCTATGTCAATAAAGGAAAATTGACGCTAACCAATAGCACGCTGTATTACCCGACTATTACTAAAAATGTAGACCCTGCTACTTACAAAGCGACCCATATAGAGTTAATCAATAGTGCTCAACTTATAGCCAATAACAATCTACTCATTACAGTCGATGGTGTAAATAATGTTGGCTCTGCAATTTATCCAACAGATTGGGACGATACAACTATTTACCCATTAGCAGAGAACAATGATAACTTTATTTCGTCACCTGGTGTCGATGATACCCCTAACACTGGCCTGTCACTTGCAGGGTGCGTTACAACTAATTGTTTCGTTCCAAACACGCTTTCAATAGCCCTTGTTGATAAAGGCGACAACGATAAAGCGCTATATGACGATGGTAGCTCAATCACATCAGATTACCTCAAACAAACCCGCCCGCAGGGGTTGAGAATCGACATTGGCGCATTCGAAAAACATGAATCTCTTTATGCTCACCCAGATAGCTATGAGGTTGATCAAGATACTAAGTTGATTGTCTCTAGTCAAAATGGAGTGCTTAAAAATGATACCAATGAAAACTCAGCACCCGCTGCATTAGACCAAGATGCTTTGTATGGAAGTGTCACATTGAATGCTGACGGTAGTTTTGAGTATCAACCTGATGCTGATTATTATGGCAATGATGAATTTTATTATTCAATCAATACTAGCCAAGCAAAAGTATCAATAACAATTCTCTCCACAGGTTGGACTCTTATCCCTAACAATGCTGCGCCAGTTGCTAATAATGATAGCTACTCACTTTACGCAGACAGTATTGATACTATTGTTGCACCAGGTGTGTTGCTTAACGATACAGATGACGCGAATACACAAGCTCCTTTTTATGCCGATTTAACTGCGCGAATCTATAAACAACCAATGCATGGGTCGGTAACACTTAAGGAGACTGGTGAATTCATTTACACGCCTGACGCTGGTTTTATAGGCGATGATAGCTTTGAATATGATGTTACAGATATTGGAACAAGACATAGTTACCCTGCTACCGTTAATCTTCATATTCAAGCCGGTGTTCCTTATGGGGGGAAGGTTATCGCGGGAACCAGCAGTGGTGGTTCTATAGGGTTCTTAAGCACGCTGCTATTGACGATACTCGCACTGTTTAGACATCAAAAGTCACTTGCCGTTAAAGTGGTCGTCCCACTATTGTTAAGTGTTTCTCCTTTCGCTCATTCTGCAGAAGAGAATAACGGAATATATGTAACAGCTAATCCTGGGATTTCATGGTTAGAGCCAGATACTGACCACAACGCGTGGAGTCAGGAAAGTAACAGTCAGTTTTCTTTCGGAAGTAGCTTAGGGTACCAATTTGATAATAACGCGAGTATCCAGTTTACTTATCGTTGGCTAAATAGTGTCGATTTGAAAGCAGAACATACGCAATATAATGATATGACGGTCGATTACCAACATTACAGCTTTAACTTTGTTTATCGAGTTACGCAGCTTTGGGGCGATAAATTCGCCCCGTACTTCAGTTTGGGCTTAGGTTATCTTGATGCAAGTTCGAACCACGCGGAAGATTTCGAGGTGGAGGATAATGTTCACCCCAACATAGGCGTCGGCGTGAATGTATTGGACTTTGGTCAAATTAAGTCAGATCTACAATGGCATCATTTAGCAGGTGATGTTGATACCCTCGAACTCGTGTTTTCTTATTACTTCAAGTAATTCAACTAAGAACAGTGCTTTTAGCTGTTCTTAGCCAGAGCTATCAGTTAGCACCTCTTCATACATAATTTAAGGGTATTACGGTTGCTCCCTGCGATGATTTGGAATTGTTCATCAATTGGGAGCACCCAGTATCTGACCTTTCCAATCAATACAATGCAATGAGTTAAGGGACTTTTACACTTGCATTTATTCATGACTCGCTAACTTAGCAAAGGCATTAACAAGCTTCTGTCCAGAAACGTTTTTAAAATTGATCAAACTCTATTGTCCTCCGACAACAATGGCTAGATGTAGAGCGAGCATAGGGTCAGATAGAGTTTAAAAGTAGGTAGTGTTTAGGGGGGAATTGGTGATCTTAATTACACATCCCTGTGTAACGTATTCTGAATGTCAGCTGGCTTTAAAGCGCTTCATAAATTGACTAAAGCGTGGAATCAGGTTTTGCACAGTCGGCGCATCTGGAATCTCATTTACAAAAATCATAAAGCGCTGTGCTTTACTTTTATCACCTTGAGCAGTCCCTGCTAGTATTGCTTGAGCTAAAATTACATGCTCAGCGGTAACGTCCTTATTCGAAAATTCGTGAATCAACATAGAAAATCCTAATAAGTATAAATACGGATATAATAATACAATATATTGATGTTTATATCGATAGCTTATGGCATTCATCAATGTCAGATTTGTGTAAACACAATACTGGACAGTGAGCTTAGTGACTTTCCATACTTATGCTAATTCGTGATTTGCTAATACTTGGTTCTTCGAAACTCATTTATGTCCAGAGACGTGTTATGCCGCCATGCTTTGGTACAAGAACGCCTTAGTGCTACGACTCTAAAACGTTTGTGCCCCAAAGTGAGCTAGACCTTTTACTTATTCATATCCTGTTCATGAGGTTTTGCCCTACTAGAAGTTATCCATTCTTCTAGTGCTGTTCGTCGTGAATCCCCGTGCTGTATCACGGGGGTAAATTTGACACAGTTACAACGTTTGATGTCAGCTCTTCAAGCTATTCTGTTACAGTGCTTATAGTTCACAGACAGTTCTGTATAAGCCAACTAAGTGGTGAACCGAAAGATCCATTAATGGCTCGTACATGAATGAATTGATATGAATATTCTCTGGTGTCATCAAAATAACTTGTCCTAGAACACTCTTTATTTCTCTAATTGCTGTATCGGTAGAACCACCAAACTCGGTAACATAGCGATCATAAAGCACGCCTGTTTGCACTCCGCGAATAGGGGATTTATCTGAGATCTTTGACCATAGAAACTCTTCAGCTTTAAGTCGAATACCTACAGATAATGCCACCTTGTTTTCTAATCTGATTTCATCGATTACAGGTGCAGCACAAAGACTATCAGCAGTTTCATAGATAAAATCTATAACTAGCTTGTCTTTATCAATATCGGAGCTAAACGATGTGTTATTTATCGATGACGCTATTACTGTTTCGAGATTCGAAAGACGTAGGTCTTTAGTGTTGTCTTTTATATGTAAGAGCGACGTGAGTAACATGTAATCATCAGAGGATGTACCTTCTTTGTACTCAATCAAATTTCTAACGAATGGTATCATTGAAACGATAATTGCAGGATTTCCTGAAAAGTTTCTTCGCCATACATCAAAAGGGCTCGATACGTAGTTGTCACCACCCTTTAATAAGGAAATGGATTTATCAGGCTCTTTTTGAGCTATGTAGGATGTATAACGCTTTGAGCTTTCAGTTAAAACTCTACTTTGAAACGTTCTATAGAAGTCGAAATTATGTGTTAACACCAACATACGAAATAGCTCTTCCCCGGCTACTTCTTTAAGGTATTCAATAATTGCGTATTTGTTTTTATAATCAAATGAATCCGCAATATCATCTACGATGATTAGCGTCCTTTGACCTCTAGCTTGTCTAGCTTTGAACTCGAAAATCACATAGAGAAGATACATCGCTCTTCTTTCTCCAATTGATAACACATCGAGTGATGTAAGCTGCCCTCTATTAAACTGTACGTATTGGCCATCTTCATTAGCGAATTTAAAAACAATATTCGGAGCTTTAGTTCCTAGTATCGTATTGGTGTGATCTTCAATATCTAACGAAAACGGTACGTGAAACCTTTCCTTAAAAGTATCGGCAGCCTCAAACCATATCGTTTCTTCTAGCTTCGCTTCATTTTCTATACTTTCTAGTTCTACTTTGTTTGCATCAAATAAAGATAGTAAATTATCAAACTGCTCTTTCTTTTCTGAGTAATAGGTACACCACATTATCTTTTTGAATTGAGGGATATCTGCCAGCTCAACCGCAAGCTCGGGGTGTTCTTCTAAGATTGTTTGAAAGATTTTTACTGGAGCAACACCGTTTAACAGCTTCTGGTTGATGTTGCGCAGCCGTTCGTCAGATAACAGTTCTGTTTTTTCGACTTCAAATATTTCGTTAAACTCTCGGTGGCTTTCGACCACACCCTCTCTGCCATTCAGGATCACTTTATGGTCGGCTTCAAAGAAGCTTTCTTTTTTTAGTGATGACGAGATTGTGGTAGCTTTTGAAGGGTTAAAAACGCCAGTCTTAAACAAAGTTGAATTAGAAACCAACTCGTTATATCGACCGATATAATCAGCAACACTCTCTAAGACGTTATCTTCGTTAAGTAGCGCTATTACCTTTGGATCAAATAACTGTTTATACTGTAATTGTTTGTAATCTTCATTTGCTAAGTCATTCGACTGCAACCACCTGACAGATTCAAAGATGTCGTCACATCCAACATCGCCACAAAGTAACGTCTCGATATCATCTTTCTTAATTTTAGATAACTTGTTTAACTCAACTAACAACGATTTTTTTGCATCGAAGATCGACTTGTATAGTAAATCGTAACGTTGCTTCTTATCTGTATTTACTAGTAGCGTTGATAGGTTCTTTGCATCAAATGAAGGGTTAAATGGTTCAATAACCAAGATTTCATCTTGCTTGATTGGCTCTCCGTCGATCGTTACCTCATATGTAGGTACTCGTTTGTATAGCTTTTCTTCAGGTTCTAGCCCCTTAGATAGTTTTGCGAACGTGTTAGACAAAGACGTCTTCATAATCCCATTTGGAGCATAAAGCAAGTTTGCACGAGCTCTCGTAAAATCAAATTCTTGAGACAAACTGCTAATGCCATAACAGTTAGCCAAATTGACCATCAATTTATTCACTGATTCATCCTCAAATTAAAAATGTCTACAACTCTCAAATGCGTAAACACCAAACTTACAGCACCATCATCTTACAACATAGCATCCCACATGTATGCATACTAAAGCATAGATACGTTGTTTTATATCAATACGTTATCGATCAATATCAACAAATCTATGTAATCTACACCGGTGAATTAATTATATTTAAGATAGGTTTCGCAAAGTAAATGAGTTGACCGTCATGAAAAGTCATCAATACGTTAAGTTGGGTAAATAAATGTCTTAAAAGAGGTGACCATGACCGATAGCAAACTGTTTAGCGTTACTGACTGGTCCAGTTATAAAATTGTGAGGGCATCTAACGCAAATACAGCAGTTCAAATGGTTCACAAACGCAAAAGTTACAAAGTAATTCCGCGTGAGGAACTTACGGAATTTACAGTGACCCATATTATGTGTTGTGAGTATAGTGGTGAGACTAAGCAACGTTTAAGTAAGTGCGTTAGTGATGTTGACCGAATCTTATTGATGGACATGTCGTTAGCGACATCGCACTATCAAATTAGGTAGTTGCATTAGGCTCACTTAGTATTTAATTCTTACTCATTTCGCGATACTTCAATGATAAAACCTCTAAATACAAGAGGTTGCATTGAATTTACAATATATGCACCATTGAACATAGACAGACAAAGTGCGCACTGTACGACGGCGCATTAACAGGCGAATTTGCCTTATAACAAGTTATTCATGAATTACTAATGTTAGGTTTCCTGAAACTCATTTTTGTCCATTTGCTAGTTAACACTTCAGACTATAGATAGTCTGAAGTGTTTTACTTTAGAAAAACACATGCAAAAGACTTGAGGAACCAATCTATGGGGGAGGGAATTATTTATAACAATTGGTCTTGATCCCCTTTGCAGTAAGATGTTTGTAAGGCGTTATAATACTCACGCTTTGATGCACTTAGTTCAATGTCATACTTTTTTTTGATACGCATAAACCTCAATATGTACTGGCACTGATTCTTTGGTGGTAACCATTCATCCAAGCCTTTCGCGCCTTTCTGGCGATTTAATGAGGCTTCTACAGCGATTAAGTTAGCAGGGTCGTTTGCTATGGCTTTACGCTTGTCTTTGGCCCAGACATCAGCTCCATGCTCCCAAGCCCACTTCAAAGGAATTACGTGGTCAATGTCGATTTCTGAAGCTGAGTAGATGGTATCACCTGTAAACAAAGAGACCCAACGACCAGAGACTACGCGACAGGACTTTTCGGTTTTGAAAGACACAGTAGAAACCGATTGAGCTATCAAAACTTCAGCTCGGGCATCTTGGCAATCTCCATTAAGATCTGCCCAACCGTGACCAAACTTGCTGCGCGAATATTCATTATCTAAAGCAGATGATGCCTTTGAATATGGCGTGTATCCCTTCGGCAATCTTCCACCTGCATTTAAACAGGCTTTCAATGTGCTAAACGAGGTGAAGTTTTTGGTGCGGTTGTAGCTTGATGAATGTTTATCATGACAAATACCGCTGTTGCTCAACTTAATAATGTTGTCCGCCCACGTTGTAGTGGGGAGAAGAATAGTGATTGTTAATAGGGTCGCTGCACGTAAACGCATAAATACTTCCTTGTCGTGGTAATAGGACACTAGATCTGATTACTTTACCAGACACAGGATTTCTGCAAAGGGTGTGTTGTTCAGTCTATTGATTTTCTTTCGGACACAGCCAGTTAGTGCTGTTTTCTCAAGTTTTTTTGTCGAGCGAACGACAGAAATTTGCTATGTGTCTACATGCTCATAAATTCCACTCAAAATTCTAGTAAAGCGTAGTCCCTACCTATATGTTGTTACATATAATGCCTGAGGGGAGGTCGAATGCTTTGTCTTAAATCCACACCTGAATTTGAAATAGAAAGTGTCAAGTTTCCCAATTTCCCCTTATTAACTTGGGAAACTGATAATCCAGAATTAGGGATAGAGCCTGGAATGCTTTGTGTAGAAGCAATGCAATTTATGATATATGAATGCTTAAAACGAGGCCGAGTGAACAGTGAAAATACTTGGTGGACGTATGGTAATCATTTAAGTCAATTCCTGACATTTTGTGAGCAGAACAATTTAGATTGGCGAGATATATCTGAAAGCAGTGAAGATGAAATGCTAGTCAGTGCTTATCGTGATCTTTGTGTTGGTGAGTTTGGGATGTCGGTTAACTCAACGAATCAACATCTGAGAACAATAGTGCGTTTTTACTCTTATGGTGTTGATAAATGGTTTGACTCATTACCTTATTCCCTAGAGTCAGTTTCAGTTAGTAAAGGCCAGCAGTTTCTAGCTCATACCGAGAGGAACGGCGGTAAGAAGTACAGCTCTGATTTGATGATGAGAACTCATGAAAAAAAAGCTCAGTCTTTATCGATTTATGAGGTTCAAGAGCTGTTATCTGCGATTGAGAACCCAACGCTAAAATTGATGGTTCGTTTATGCCTACAGACAGGAGTTAGGCGTAAAGAGTTGCTGCTTTTCCCTTTAAACGTGATACGAAAACCAGTTGTAAATCAACCTTACTGCAAAGTAAACATCTCGCGAACTAAGGGCGAGAAAGAGCGAGAAATACACATTCCCTCAAGGTTAATGGGAGATTTGTGGCGCTATGTGAATGAGGCTCGATTTCAGAAGCAGCAAAGGTCAGGTGTGGTGTCAGATTGCCTGTTTTTATCATCAGATGGTCAAGAGTTAGCCCCTCAAGGCTCAGCCTTTGGGAAGGCACTCAAGGCGCTTAATTTACCATTTCACGTATCACCTCACATGCTAAGGCACACTTACGCAACGCACATGCTCAAAGGGCTGTTGGAGTGCAAAAGCAATAAGTTTGAACCATTGATGTACCTACAAGCTCGACTTGGGCATTCGAGTATCACAACAACGATGAAGTATTTGCACTTGGTCAATGATTTAGTCGATGACTTGTCCATTGAATATCAACAACAGATTGATGCGATAGTGAAGGAAAATCATGGCTAAGCAAAGAAAAAATCTGACGATTAACAAAGACAATATTAAGAAAACCTCGGTAGTAGAGTCAACGATTAGTGCTACTCAAAATCAAGAGTTTGCCCGACCAATCAACCCTGTTCTGAATTATCCAAACATTGGCCCCAAAGGGGGTTTTGGCGCTAACGTAGACTTGACGAAATATTACGGGAAGGGTTATGACGACATCACTAATCGGGTTTATTACACATCCAAAACACTACTAAAAAATACAAAGGCTTTTACCGAGGAGACTCAACACACATACATCGCGAGCGGCTTTAATAATTTTGCCGAATATCTTGAGATCTACAGTAACGCAATTGGCAAGAGCGTAGTGCAATCAGATATTACACCAGCGTTAATTGAGAACTACTTGCTTCACCTTCGAGCTAGCGAACTTTCGTTTACCACCCAAAAAAATAGATACACTTTTCTCAAATCACTTTTGTGTCGTATGAATGAAAAGGGCTATTGGTCGGCTGTTGGTAACATCAATCTCAATAGTGATTTCTTTCCTAAGAACCCTTTTCCTAATTCAAACAAGCGTAAAAAGGGCGAGAAACCTCTTCCTCCCTATGAAAAAAGGCAAGTGGTGGTTGCGTTAAAGCAAGCGATTAAACCAATTTATCAAAAGACTGAGTCACTATCTGGTTATGAGTTAACGCTGTGCTTACTGGCTATGGCGATTCAGACAGGTATCAATACGCAACCGTTGCTCAATATGACCACTGACGCCCTAAGTGACCATCCACTCAAAGATAATCGAAAGCTATTAAGAGTGTTAAAAAAACGAGGTAATAATAACCAAATACGTAGCTTGCGTAAGCTCGAACAATTTGAGGTGATACAAGGTGTAAAACTTGATGTTGCCTATATGATCGAAAAAATTATTCAGTTGAACGCGTTAGTACGTCAAGAGAGCAATTCGGATTTGGTGTTTATCTATAATAAATCTAAATATAGTGAGCAAGGAGCTGGAAGCAAGAGTACTTCTCTACAAGAAGTTTCACTTGCGAGAAATATTACCAAGTTCATCAAAGAATACGACCTTAAAGATGAGGATGGGTGCACAATGAAGCTCAATGTGAGCCGAATTCGCAAAACTTTCATCAATGATATATATGAGCTTAGTAGAGAGAATTTATTGCTTACTGCGCAGCAAGCAAACCACAGCGGTACGAGTACGCTTGACCATTACTTACAAGCCCCTGAGCAGGCCAAACGAAATCTTGGGCTCATGGGTGAGATACGGGTCAAAGAACTAACTTGTGTTGAATCTAATGTACCAGTCGGTCATTGTAAGGATACGATAAATGGAGATAAAGCTCCAAAAAATGGGACGTTTTGCAACAACTTTTTAGGGTGCTTCCGTTGTAAAAGCTTTGTTATTACTGGTGATGATTTACATAAGCTCTTTAGCTTTTACTGGGCTGTCGTACGCAACCGTTATGAATTTGGTCGCAAGGAATGGAAGCGGCACCTAAGGAATGTCCTAAAAATAGTGGATGAAGAAGTTGTTCCAGAATTTGTAAAACTCGGTGAATTACAGCGTGTAGAAACCGAAAAGGAACGAGCAAGAACGAATCCACACCCGTATTGGCAAAATCTCGATATGTTGAAGGTGATACTTTGAATTCTTTTGGGTTAACTCTAACGCAATCTGAGTTGATGACTCAGCAATGCCCAGCTCCAAATGATAGTGCGCTTGAGCAAGCTACAGCTGGTACTCTGGTGGGTATTGTTAGCTACATTAAACTCGATAATGGTCACTATCAAATACTCTCTAGGTATGAAGAAGACTTATGGGTGTTTCCTGCTAGCAAAGGCACTAAGTCTGCTAGTAAAAACGATTTAAATTATAGCTTTAGTTCCATAAGCGATCCGCAGATGAAGCTCATGGCAAAATGGGTGGTATGGAACAAGTTGAAGGAAGATCTAGCAGCCGGTTCTATACGAAGTTGTTTAAATACACTGAGAAGCTATTTTCTGTGGGTTAATAGTTCAGAAACTATTGTTGCACATGGTTTAACTGCCTTTACTTCAAGTACCTACGTTAAGCATGTAAACGCTTGTACGATAAAGAGAGGAGGTGAAATGAAGCCGCTCTCTTCAACAACTAAAAGGGCAAGATTCAGAGCATTAGAAAATCTCTATTGTTATTGTAAAGATTTTGATTTTGTTAAAGAGCACCCTTGGGTTGATTCCTGTTCAGGTGAACAAGCAGCGAATATTGGCGAGGAGTTACAAGAAGCAAGAAAAAGATCTAAAACACCGATCATTCCCGATGAAGTGTTAAAACCTCTTTGTCAGTTTACAAAGTCATATATAGATAGAGTTGATGAACTATTAGCTCTACGGGACAAACTTGATGCGTTTGTACCTACATCAACGAGTAATAATGTAGGCTGGCAAATACATCAGAAAAGAAAGTACTTACAGTCCATTTCCCCAAAGCATGAAAGGCTTTTTGATTTCAATAAAGATTTATGTCTACTGCGAGATAGTTGTATCTTCTGGCTGCTACTTACGACAGGTATGCGTGTTCATGAATTACTAGGTATTAAGCGTGGAGCGTACCGTAGTGAAACAAGGGATGGTGTTACCTATTACTATATTGAATCAGTATCCACAAAAACTCACACTGGCATAGCTGAATGGATTGTGCCAGAAATAGCGATTCAAGCTATCGACATTCTAGAGCGTTATAGCCTGCCGTTCCAAGAGCAACTTGAAAGTGATTTAATCAAGGCAAAAGCCAATAACGACCATATGGAAGTTCATAGGTTAAAGGAAATCTCAAACCATATTTGTTTGTCAGTTGATTCGAATAAAGGAAATGCAGTTATCATATTGTCTGGGCATGCAATTAGCGGCACTCGATTGCCTATTTTATGTGAGCAAGTAAATAGCAATTGGAATTTGTCTGCGCATCAGTTCCGTCGCACCTTTGCTAACTATGCGGTGCATTCCGAGCTGGGTGATTTAAGGGCGTTGAAAGACCATTTTAAGCACTGGTCGATCACCATGACAGTTTTGTATGCTTTTAACGATAATTTGGATGCGGAACTATTTGAAGAACTGCTCCGAGAGAAATATCTTGTTGAAGAAGAAATTAAGCAAGATTGGTTTGAGTTAGACATGCCTATTACAGGTGGTGCTATGGCTCAAAAAATAATGCAAGTCCGTGGGGATGGCGAACTAATTAAAGTATTTGGTTCTCTCAGTGCTATGGCGAAGGCATTCTCTAGCTCGATACCGATTCGCTCTACAGGAATTGGGTGGTGTACCAATGATGACGAGTGCAAGTGTGGCAAACCAGACAATTGTGAAAGCGGTATTGTAGATAAACGGCACTTGCCTTACTGGGGTGGATTACTCGTTCAGCAAATGAAGTTGATACATCTGGATGATATTGGAGAGGCTGGTAGAGCGGCTGCCAAGAAAGGCATGGAACGCTGCGAAAATGTTCTGACGGCATTGGGTGTCAATGTTCAAGCCATGAAGCAAGAGATTAACCAGAGAGAGAACATTGAGGTGATAAATGTCTAACCAAAAAGAAAAGGTGACACATAAATCGATACGACTTGCCATTATTCGTATAGAAAAAGGTCGCCCAAATGTTGTTTCTGATAAACGTAAAATGAGTGTGGCTGCCGTTGCCGAAGAAGCTGGCGTAAGCCGAGCGTTGATTCATCGAGATTGCCCTGACCTGTTAGAGCGCATTAAAGGTGGTGCGAATAAAGGCATACGGCAACAACGTGATGCCAAGCAAACTCAACTGAATGATTACAAAAAACGCAATCGAGAGCTTAGAGCAGAGGTCGCTGATTTGAAAGAAATGCTGGCTAAGGTTCAGTCACAAAATGCCACGTTAATACGGAAAAATATGGCATTGAGTGTGGTTCACGCCAAAATCAGCAATGTTACGCAGTTAGCTTACTCTAAGTGACTGTATATTATTGAAAAACAAATCAAAAAAGTATCTTTTCATGATGTATTCATCATAAAAATACGCAACAAGGAATAAAGCTATATAAAACAGTTACTTATGCTGGGTTACATGTAACGGGTATTTATAAGATGTGTTCCCATTCTATACGGGAAGCGCGCTTTTGCTGTTTTCTCACTTGATAACCACAGCCGTCGAGGTCGGGGATACCTTTCTTTTTGTCTTTCCAAGTGATGTCACAACCACAATAAAATGAAGTCGGGTGATCGAGATAAATCTTCACGGCTTCTTTTTTGGCTTTGGAGAACGAACTTGGTGGAGCGGCGAAAACGCTTTGGGTTACCAGTAGGCCAAATACTATCGATAAGTAGAAAGACACCGATAGGCCAAATGCTTTTTGAGTGGTTTTTTGCATGGAAAAAGACTGATGAAAGTATGATAAACAACAGTCTAGCACTCAAATGTTAGTTCTCTCTATTACATTTATTCGCGTTAACTTGTGAGATCAAGACTTAGCTCAATTGAAGGCCGGTAAAAGCTAAGATTTGCTGGCATTGTTGGCAACGATAAGTTGATTGGTTGCGGATGACTTTATTGTGTCGTCTTATCGACAGGGGGTAAGTGGTGCAATCACAGCGATACTCAAAAGTTTTGCCCTGCACTGAGGTGATTTCTAAGCTGTGAGTCGTTCTGGCCGGTACATTGAATACCTTTTCCATCACGTATTTCCACTCATTCCCGTGAGGCCTAACTCGTCCGAATACCTGATGTGTGATCAGATGTGCGAGTTCATGAGGTACGACTTCGTTAATAAAGGCGTCTTCATTTTCGCTGAATAGCACTTGGTTGAGTTTAATCTCGTTTAACTGAAGGTAGGCTTTTCCCGCTGCCTTTCCTCTTAACTTGTAAGTGACGGTTGGGCATGGAAATTCACGAGAAAAATGTTGATTAGCGATAGCTAGGCATTCGCCCAGTTTCTTATTTACTCGATGTTGTTGCGGGGTGTAAGACAAGCGTTGTTAACTCCAAAAAAAGCCTCAGCGTTTAAGCTAAGGCCTCATCATAACATTGCTCATCGATCGTGAAACGATTTAAACGTGATGTTTCTTCTTGATGATTTCGTGGTAAGCATGCCATGTTCCGTAACCAAGCAATGGCATCGTTACAATCATACCGACACCGTAGGTCGCGAAGCCGACTAAGATACCTGTACCAATGATACCAGCCCAAACGACCATCGCAGGGATGTTTGATTTAACAGCGTTGAAGCTAGTAAAAATGGCACTCATTACATCTACACGTCTTTCCATCATCAATGGAATAGAAAATGCTGAGATGCTAAATATCAGACTCGCGATAACCAACCCAATCACCGAACCCGTAATCAGGAATGGTGCAAACTCGCTTAATGGTGCTCCTTGTACGGAAGGGTAGAGCGCATGCAATAACGCAGCAATCCGCATCCAAAAGATCATTGCAACCATTAACACAATCGCAAAGGCCCATTGATGGGTGGAGTTGCGAGTAATTGCTTTCATTGAGTGGAACAAGCTTGGGGAATGTCCTTTCTCTCTTTCCCAGCTTGCGTCATATAGGCCTAGAGCAAGAAAGGGTCCTATCAACATATAGACTATCAAGCTTGGCATAACGACTAGGTGTGTTCCTTGCCATTGGACTAGTTGCACGATGGCGATGGCCGCAGCCATGAAACACAATCCGTAAAATGCGCTGATTATTGGCATTTTCACTAAGTCATGCAGTGCAAGCGATAACCAGTGGAATGGGGCTGATATGCTTACTTGGTTACAAGGAATGGTGCGAGCGTAATCCTGATCGCTGACCTTGTGTTTCTTATCGTTTAGTTCGGATGGGTGCACGGTACGAGGCATAGATCCCCCTAGTTAAATAACGTCCTAGTTATAATTCCACAAGGCTCTGAAGTATCGCTTACGAGAGCGTTATGGTGTTGAGCTAAACAGCTCTTTGTCATCCCAGTTATTGTTCTTGCCTACATTTAACGAGCGTTATCAGACTGAATTAATTTAAGTTAAATGTGAGCTTGATCGCCTAGGAGTTACCTTAACTATTGTCAGTAGTGTTAGAAAACACAAATTATCAGCGGATTTTTATACTAAGTGGTTAACGGTAAAGAAGACTTGGACAGAGTGTTCTAGTAGGGAAAGGTTTGGTAAGTACATAAAAATAAAGCCCTTACTAAGAAGTAAGGGCTTTAAAGAAACAAATCGCAGTGGCTAAATTATTTTAGGCCAGCGAAGTCCGCAAGGATTGCTGCTTTGTCCGTCGCTTCCCAAGGGAACTCTTCACGACCGAAGTGGCCGTATGCAGCCGTCTTTTTGTAGATAGGCTGAAGAAGGTTCAGCATTTCTTGAAGACCGTATGGACGTAGGTCGAAGTTTTGACGAACAGCTTCAATGATGATCTCGTGAGCTACTTTTTCAGTACCAAACGTCTCAACCATGATAGATGTTGGATCTGCAACACCGATAGCGTAAGACAGTTGAATCTCACAACGGTCAGCCATGCCAGCAGCAACGATATTTTTCGCAACGTAACGCGCTGCGTAAGCTGCAGAACGGTCAACTTTTGATGGATCTTTACCAGAGAATGCACCGCCACCGTGACGAGCTGCACCGCCGTACGTATCAACGATGATCTTACGACCTGTTAGACCACAGTCACCCATTGGGCCACCGATTACGAAACGGCCTGTTGGGTTAATGAAGAAGTTAGTGTCTTTGTTGATCCACTCAGCAGGAAGTACTGGCTTGATGATCTCTTCCATTACCGCTTCACGTAGGTCAGGTGTTGTTACTGAATCACAGTGTTGAGTTGAAAGAACAACTGCGTCTATACCAACAATCTTACCTTGGTCGTATTGGAACGTAACTTGAGATTTCGCGTCTGGGCGAAGGAAATCAAGCTTGCCGCTCTTACGTACTTCAGCTTGCTTCTTAACAAGAAGGTGAGAGTAAGTAATTGGAGCTGGCATTAGGATTGGTGTTTCGTTAGTCGCGTAACCAAACATGATGCCTTGGTCGCCTGCGCCTTGATCTTTAGGATCGGCTTTATCAACACCTTGGTTGATGTCTGGAGACTGCTTACCAATTGTGTTTAGTACTGCACAAGAGTCTGCGTCAAAGCCCATATCAGAATGAACGTAACCAATTTCACGAACTGTTTCACGAGTGATTTCTTCGATATCAACCCATGCAGACGTTGTTACTTCACCGCCAACCATAACCATGCCGGTTTTTACGTAAGTCTCACAAGCAACACGTGCTTTTGGATCTTGTTCCAAGATGGCATCAAGAACAGCATCAGAGATTTGGTCTGCAATTTTATCTGGATGGCCTTCTGAAACAGATTCAGAAGTGAATAGGTGCTTAGCCATGAGAGCTCCACTTTTAGTTTAGTTTTTAGTTGCAAATAGTTAAATGCAAATAATTTCAGGCGTCGCAAGCTAGGAAGCGCCGCCATTAAATACAGTATATTTTGTAGGTGTTTCTACATCTAGACGGCTATTCTAAATTCCAGCGGTCGAATTACAAGCTCTTTTTTATGATATGTCATAACTAAACGTTTGCGTATCGGTCGAGATAAGGCATTGCTAAGTGATGTAAATGTTCGAAAATTGCGAAAAATGACCGTTAAAATGCCAGTAAAACGTTTGCAGTCGCTAAAGTCGTTTGAGAGAATACCCGCGCTAATAAAAATGAAAATTTTAGCATCAATCTCTTTTTTAAATCGCTTATGTACTCAGGAGCAGACATGCCTTCTCGTAAAGATCTAGCCAATGCAATTCGCGCACTTAGCATGGATGGCGTTCAACAAGCAAATTCAGGCCACCCTGGCGCACCTATGGGTATGGCTGACATCGCTGAAGTTCTTTGGCGTGGTCACTTGAACCACAACCCAGCAAACCCAGAGTGGGCTGACCGAGACCGTTTTATTCTGTCTAACGGCCATGGTTCAATGTTGATTTACTCTCTGCTTCATCTTGCAGGTTACGAGCTTTCAATTGAAGACCTGAAAAACTTCCGTCAACTGCACTCTAAGACTCCAGGTCACCCAGAGTACGGTTACGCTCCTGGTATCGAAACAACGACGGGTCCTCTAGGTCAAGGCATCACCAACGCTGTTGGTATGGCGATGGCTGAAAAATCATTGGCTGCACAGTTCAACAAAGAAGGTCACGACATCGTCGATCACTTCACTTATGCGTTCATGGGTGATGGCTGTCTGATGGAAGGTATTTCTCACGAAGCATGTTCTCTAGCAGGTACGTTAGGTCTTGGTAAGTTGGTTGCTTTCTGGGATGACAACGGTATTTCTATTGATGGCGAAGTTGAAGGTTGGTTCTCTGACGATACACCTAAGCGTTTTGAAGCTTACGGCTGGCACGTAATCCCAGCCGTTGATGGTCACGATGCTGACGCTATCAACGCGGCTATTGAAGCGGCTAAAGCGGATCCTCGTCCAACGCTTATCTGTACTAAAACTATCATCGGTTTTGGTTCTCCAAACAAAGCGGGTACGCACGACTGTCACGGTGCTCCACTAGGTGCTGATGAAATCACAGCAACTAAAGCGGCGCTTGGTTGGGAACACGGTCCTTTCGAAATCCCGGCTGATATCGCAGCTGAGTGGAATGCGAAAGAAGCGGGCGCAGCGAAAGAAGCGGCTTGGAATGCTAAGTTTGACGCATACGCAACCGCTCACCCAGAGCTAGCAGCAGAATTCAAACGTCGTACTAACGGCGAGCTTCCAGCTGAATGGGAAGAGAAAGCATCAGCAATCATCGCTGACCTTCAAGCTAACCCAGCAAACATCGCATCACGTAAAGCATCTCAAAATGCACTAGAAGCGTTTGGTGCTATGCTACCTGAATTCATGGGCGGCTCTGCTGACCTTGCGCCTTCTAACCTGACTATGTGGTCTGGTTCTAAGTCTCTTGAAGCTAACGATTTCTCAGGTAACTACATCCACTACGGTGTACGTGAATTCGGTATGACGGCTATTATGAACGGTATCGCTCTGCACGGTGGTTTCGTACCATACGGCGCAACGTTCCTAATGTTCATGGAATACGCGCGTAACGCAATGCGTATGGCGGCTCTGATGAAAATTCAGAACATTCAAGTTTACACGCACGATTCTATCGGCCTAGGCGAAGATGGTCCTACTCACCAACCGGTTGAGCAGATCGCATCTCTACGTCTGACTCCAAACATGAGCACATGGCGCCCATGTGACCAAGTTGAGTCTGCTGTTGCTTGGAAACTGGCAATCGAGCGTAAAGATGGTCCTTCTGCACTTATCTTCTCTCGTCAAAACCTTGCACAACAAGATCGTGACGCTGAGCAAGTAGCAAACATCGCGAAGGGTGGTTACATCCTGAAAGATTGTGCTGGCAAGCCAGAGCTAATCATCATTGCAACGGGTTCTGAAGTTGAGCTAGCGGTTAGCGCTGCTGCTGAACTAACCGCTGAAGGTAAAGCGGTACGCGTAGTCTCTATGCCTGCAACTGATGCGTTTGATAAGCAAAACGCGGAATACCGTGAGTCTGTACTTCCAGCTGACGTAACAGTACGTATTGCTGTAGAAGCTGGCATCGCTGACTTCTGGTACAAGTACGTTGGTTTCGGTGGCAAGATCATCGGTATGACAACGTTCGGCGAATCTGCACCAGCAGGCGAGCTATTCAAGATGTTCGGTTTCACTACTGAAAACGTAGTAAACACAGCGAAAGAACTTCTTGCTTAATCATTGATTACTAGCCTTGTGTGAACAATGAAATGAATGAAAAAACCGAGCTTTAAGCTCGGTTTTTTTGTATCTGGGGTTTGTTATCACTTAGACTAAGGCTTACAAGCAATAGATCAATCTGTCATAAGTAAGCTGAGTTATTCAAGTAATGCCTTTTAGGTAGGATTCAGTTATCATCTGTTGCACGAAATTTTGGTTAGATGTACGGAACTATGCTAAAAGTCGCGATAAATGGATTTGGACGAATAGGGCGCAATGTATTGCGCGCTGTCTATGAAAGTGGCAAAAGCCAACAAATCAAAGTAGTAGCGGTCAATGAGCTTGCTCAGCCTGACGCTATGGCTCACCTATTGCAGTACGACACCAGTCACGGCCGCTTCGGCAAGAAAATCTCAAACGATCAAGAGCACATCTATGTTCATCATGGTATTGGTGCTGAAGATAAAGGAGAGTTCGATACGATTCGTATCTTACATCTTGCTGATATTGAGTTGTTGCCTTGGCGTGACCTTGAAGTCGATATTGTTCTCGATTGTACCGGCGTTTACGGTTGCCGAGATGACGGCCTAGCACACATCGCTGCTGGGGCGAAAAAGGTGCTGTTCTCGCATCCTGGTGCTAATGACCTTGATAACACCATTATCTATGGTGTGAATCACGAGACTATCGAAGCCGATCATCGAATCGTTTCCAATGGTTCATGTACCACCAACTGTATTGTCCCTATCATTAAGGTGCTTGATGATGCCTTTGGTATTGAGTCTGGTACTATCACGACCATTCACTCTTCAATGAATGATCAGCAAGTTATTGATGCATACCATAGCGATTTGCGTCGTACTCGAGCTGCAAGCCAATCTATCATTCCTGTCGATACCAAATTGCATAAAGGTATTGAAAGAATCTTCCCGAAATTTTCTAACAAATTTGAAGCTATATCTGTGCGTGTGCCGACGGTAAACGTCACTGCGATGGATTTAAGTGTCACAATTAATGCAAATGTGAAAGTTAATGACGTAAATCAAACCATTGTTAATGCATCCCAGTGTACATTACACAATATAGTTGACTATACTGAAGCGCCGCTCGTTTCCATCGACTTTAATCACGATCCCCATAGCGCAATTGTTGATGGTTCACAAACTCGAGTGAGCAACGGCCACTTAGTAAAAATGCTTGTGTGGTGTGACAATGAATGGGGCTTTGCGAACCGGATGCTGGATACGGTTCTTGCAATGCAAGCTTCTGAAGGCAAGAAGTAAGACCTAGAAGCAAATGTGTGGATTATTTATTTTTTAGCTTGAAATAAATACTAAGTGTCCACATATTATGAGTAGTTAAAGAATTACCAGTTGAATAATTTATAGGCTTAGCAGGGTTGCTGAGTTTCCAAAACTTTATTTTTATTTAAATTTGAGAGGACAAATCATGTCTGTGATCAAGATGACTGACCTGGAACTTGCAGGTAAACGCGTATTCATCCGTGCTGACCTAAACGTACCAGTAAAAGACGGTAAAGTAACTTCAGATGCACGTATCCTTGCATCTCTACCAACTATCAAACTTTGCCTAGAAGCTGGCGCAAAAGTTATGGTTACTTCTCACCTTGGTCGTCCTACTGAAGGCGAATACAACGAAGAGTTCTCTCTAGCTCCTGTAGTTAACTACCTAAACGACGCACTAGACTGCGACGTTAAACTAGCGAAAGATTACGTAAATGGTCTTGAGCTAAACGCTGGTGAACTAACTGTTCTTGAAAACGTTCGCTTTAACAAAGGCGAGAAGAAGAACGAAGAAGCACTTTCTAAGCAGTACGCTGCACTATGTGACATCTTCGTGATGGACGCATTCGGTACAGCTCACCGTGCTCAAGCTTCTACACACGGCGTTGGTACTTACGCTCCTGTAGCATGTGCTGGTCCTCTTCTAGCTGCTGAGCTTGAAGCTCTTGGTAAAGCAATGGACAACCCAGCTCGCCCACTAGTGGCTATCGTTGGTGGTTCTAAAGTTTCTACTAAACTAACCGTTCTAGAATCTCTTTCTAAAATCGCTGACCAACTTGTTGTTGGTGGTGGTATCGCGAACACGTTCATCGCTGCTGAAGGCCACAACGTAGGTAAGTCTCTATACGAAGCTGACCTAGTTGAAACGGCTAAGAAGCTAATGAAAGAGTGTGCTATCCCAGTAGCGACTGACGTTGCATGTGCTAAAGCATTCGACGAAAACGCAGAAGCTGAAATTAAGCACGTTTCTGAAGTTCAAGACGACGACATGATCTTCGACCTTGGCCCAGATTCAACTGCAGCTCTAGCTGAAATCATCGGCAACGCAAAAACGATTCTTTGGAACGGCCCTGTAGGCGTATTCGAGTTCAAAAACTTCGAAGCGGGTACTGCGGGTATTTCTAAAGCAATCGCTGACTCTGAAGGTTTCTCAGTAGCCGGCGGTGGTGACACACTAGCAGCTATCGACAAGTTCGGTATCAAAGCAGATGTTTCTTACATCTCTACTGGCGGCGGCGCTTTCCTTGAGTTTGTTGAAGGTAAAGTACTTCCTGCAGTAGCAATGCTTGAAGAGCGTGCTAAAGCGTAATTGATTTAGAAAGGCGAGATGTGAATCTCGCCTTTTAACGTTTGCTGCATATCACACTTTTTTGCTAGAATGGCATAAGTTGTGAGCAAACGATTGCAAATTTTTAAACTTAAGTTTTTTAATCTTAAAACGATAGAATAAATAGGACTATTTCCATGTCTAAGATCTTCGATTTTGTAAAACCTGGTGTGATTTCTGGCGATGACGTACAGAAAGTATTTGAAGTAGCAAAAGCAAACAAATTTGCTCTTCCTGCAGTAAACGTAATCAACACTGATACTATCAACGCTGTTCTTGAAGCTGCTGCTAAAGCAAAAGCTCCAGTTGTTGTTCAGTTCTCTAACGGCGGTGCTGGTTTCTTCGCTGGTAAAGGCGTTAAACTTGAAGGTCAAGGCGCACAAATTCTTGGCGCTGTAGCTGGTGCAAAATACGTTCACGCAGTAGCAGAATCTTACGGTGTTCCAGTTATTCTTCATACTGACCACGCTGCTAAGAAACTTCTTCCATGGATCGACGGTCTACTAGACGCTGGTGAAGAGTTCTTCGCACAAACTGGTAAGCCACTATTCTCTTCTCACATGCTAGACCTTTCTGAAGAGTCTCTAGAAGAGAACATCGAAACATGTGCAGCTTACTTAGCTCGCATGGCTAAACTAAACATGACAATCGAGATCGAACTTGGTTGTACTGGTGGTGAAGAAGACGGCGTTGATAACTCTGATATGGACGCATCTGAGCTTTACACTTCTCCTGAAGATGTTGCATACGCATACGAGAAACTAAACGCAGTTAGCCCACGTTTCACTATCGCAGCTTCTTTCGGTAACGTACACGGTGTTTACCAAGCTGGTAACGTTGTACTTACTCCAACTATCCTACGTGATTCTCAAGCATACTGTGCTGAGAAGTTTGGCATTGCAGCTGACGCTCTTAACTTCGTATTCCACGGTGGTTCTGGTTCTTCTGAAGCAGAAATCCAAGAGTCTATCGGTTACGGCGTTATCAAAATGAACATCGATACTGATACTCAGTGGGCTTCATGGGATGGCGTTCGTACTTACGAAGCTGAGAACCGTGATTTCCTACAAGGTCAAATCGGTAACCCAACTGGCGAAGCTGCTCCAAACAAGAAGTTCTACGATCCACGCGTATGGCTACGTGCTGGTCAGTCTTCAATGGTTACTCGTCTTGAGAAAGCATTCGCTGACCTTAACGCTGTAGACGTACTGTAATTCTTTGAATTAAGTACTCTTTAAGTTTTAAAAAACCGCTCATTGAGCGGTTTTTTTTATGTCTGATAAAAACTTGTACTAAATATGTGAAAAACCTAGCGTGCGGTGAATAAATTTCGTAGTCTTTTAGTTATCGGTATTTGTGTTTATTAGTAAGTTTTATTAATTCAAAAGCTTACATAAATATGACTTTGCAATCTGTCAAAGATAGGATATCGTGCCGAAAAATTGGACTTGGTTCAGTTTATAAAAAGGACTTAGCTTTAATTTACTTTTAACACAATGACTTAACAGGATTTGAACTGTTTCTTATTGTTAAGTAATTTTGGCTTAAGACAGTTTAGCTCATAGCATATTATATAGAGGATGCACATTATGGCTGATAGTTCGACAGCGCTTGAGACTCCAATTGTGGATGGTTTGTCTCACGCAGAGCAGTGGTTAACAAATAACTCAGATCTGTTTATTCAATACGGTGTAAACATTATCTCAGCACTGATAATTCTATTTATTGGTAATCTTATTGTTAAAGCAGTAGCGAATAGCGTGTCTAAGGTTCTTCAGAAGAAGAAAATGGACCGAGCAGTTGTGGAATTCGTCCATGGTTTAGTTCGTTACTTGTTGTTTGTTATTGTTTTAATTGCTGCACTTGGTCGTTTAGGCGTTCAAACTGCATCTGTAGTCGCTGTTATTGGTGCGGCTGGTTTGGCTGTTGGTCTTGCACTACAAGGCTCACTATCTAACTTCGCTGCGGGTGTACTTATCGTTGCATTCCGTCCATTCAAGTCTGGTGACTACGTGGAAATTGGTGGTGTAGCAGGTTCAGTTGATTCAATTCAGATCTTCCAAACCGTTCTAACAACACCAGACAACAAAATGGTTGTAGTACCTAACGGCAGCGTTATTGGTAGCCCAATTACTAACTACTCTCGTCATGATACGCGCCGTATTGATCTAATGATTGGTGTTTCTTACAACGCCGATCTTCAAAAGACAAAAGCGCTACTGACTAAGATCTGTGAATCTGATGAGCGTGTACTGAAAGAGCCTGGCGTTCAAGTTGGTGTTCACACACTAGCGGATTCTTCAGTTAACTTTGTTGTTCGTCCTTGGGTCAGCACTGCTGACTACTGGAATGTTTACTTCGACCTGATGCAAGCAATCAAAGAAGGCTTGGATAATGAAGGTATCGAAATCCCATTCCCGCAAGTGGATGTACACATGAATAAAGTAGAAGCTTAATTTCTAGTTAGTTTTTCTAGCTATAAGCTTTTATAAGGAAAGGCGGATAACTTAGGTTATCCGCCTTTTTTTTGATGAGTTAAGTTTGTGGATGACTCAATATGAACGGATTTAGCCGTACTGCTCAATGAGTCCATTGGCGAGCACAAGGGCAATAGCGAACATCATGGTTGCTACCGCGATATCGATGCCTTTCTTAACTTTGGGTTTCGATAGCGTTGGGCCTAGCTTTGCAGCGCCTAATGACAAAGAGTAAAACCACACGAATGAAGCTAAGATAGTCCCCATAGCAAAAGCTATTCTATCGTTGCCTTCAAACTGCCCGCCTATGGATCCAAGAATCACTACAGTATCTAAATAAAGATGCGGGTTTAATACGGTTACTGCCAATGCACCTAAAACAACGGTGCGCTTGCCACGAGCCAGTATCTCACCCTTTGATTCATCACTAGTACGTGTTCTGAACGCACTGCGCAATGACAATAAACCATAAACGGTTAGGAATGCGATACCACCCAGTGTCACTGAAGTGAGCAGTAATTCATTTTGCGACAGGATCGCTCCGCCACCAAAGATACCTAATGAAATGAACAAGGTATCGAGTAGGCTACAAATCGTCGCTGTGGTTAGGTGGTGATTGCGTTTAATCCCTTGATTTAAGACGTACGCGTTCTGAGCGCCAATAGGGATGATCATGCTCGCCCCTAGACCAAAACCTTGTAATAAAACCCAAAAATTCATTTTAACCTCCACTTATTTAACGATATTTACGTGCTATATGGCGAAGATACTCCGACCTCTTAAATAAGTATAATTAATGATTTTAATCTATTATTAGAGTTGCTAATGTGGGCGGTGATCAGGTCAAAAAGGAAGCAAGTTGATGCGTGGATTGGATTATAAATGGATAGAAGCACTGGATGCTGTGGTGAAACAACGCAGTTTTGAAAGGGCAGCCGAGCAGTTATATATTTCCCAGTCTGCGGTGTCTCAACGCATCAAACAACTGGAAAAATGGTTAGCTCAACCCGCGCTTGTGAGAGAGAGCCCACCAAGGCCAACACCAGCAGGAAAAAAACTGTTGGGTTTGTATCGTCGTGTTCGCTTGTTAGAGCACGAGCTTGTCCCAGAGTTGATGAACGAAGAGGGAACTCAGCCTCTTTCTCTGTCTATTGCGACCAATGCTGATAGCTTGGCGACATGGTTACTTCCTGCGTTATCTGATGTGATGAATTCACGTCAAGTTGAGTTGAACCTTGCGATTCATGGTGAATCAAGAACCATTGAGAAGATTAAAAGTGGTGAGGTTGCTGGGGCAATCAGCCTCGAACCTCAACCTATTCCGGGTTGCAGTGCGGACTATCTTGGAAGAATGGATTATGTGTGTGTGGCGAACCCTAGCTTCCATCAACGTTACTTCTCTGATGGAGTGAACTATTCAACACTAACCAAAGCCCCAGCGGTTTCGTACGACCAATACGATGATCTGCATAAGAAGTTTTTGCATGATCATTTTAACGTCCCGAGAGATAGCGTGATCAATCATACTGTCGGCAGCTCAGAAGCATTTGTACGCTTGGCATTGTCGGGCGTTGCCTATTGTTTGATTCCTCGATTGCAGATTATCGAGGAGCTAGAGTCTGGTGCTTTGATTGATATTACGCCCGGCTTTTTGTTGTCTTACCGAATCTATTGGCACCATTGGCAATTAGAGAGCGGGGTATTAAAAGAGATATCTCAAGCGATATTAAATTATGCCCACAACCACTTACCTCAGTAAGCTGTTGGTTTTTGCAGCGTCAAAGTTGTGTTAGAAGTCCTGTCGCGGGATTGGTTATGTGACAAATTGCTCTATGATAAAAGAACATTTGTTCAGCATAGGTCTACCTAATGAAGTTTGTACCAAAGGTGTTAGCAACGTCTCTTACTCTTACTGCAGCATTGAGTGCTGTGAGTTTTCCATCATTGGCTGACTCGCCATCTTTTCCGCATATTTCAACGACAGGCTATGGTGAAGTGATCGCGACACCAGATATGGCGACATTTTCTGTTAGAGTCGTGGAATCGACGATGACTGCTGAGCAGGCTAAAAACACAGTTGATAAAGTGGTGACTGGCTTTCTAAATAAGCTACATCAAGCGGGTGTTGATGAGGCGAATGTACACAGCTCTAACCTGTATTTATCTCCTCAATATCATTACCCGAAAAATGGTAAACCTGAACTGGTTGGTTACCGTGCATCACGTAATGTGACCGTTCAAGTGAATGAGCTAGCCAACTTAAATGACTACATGGATATTGCCATTGGGCAGGGTATTAACCAGATCGATAATATCCAACTTCAGGTTCGTGACCAAGCTAAGTATCAGGAGCAAGCGCGCTTGGAGGCCATTAAAGATGCGACATCAAAAGCTAAATCATTGGCGAGTGGTTTTGAGCGCGAGTTAGGTGATGTATGGCGCGTAGATTACAACGCACAATCTTCTCAGCCTGTATTGATGCGTTCAATGGCGATGGATGCGAGAACCGAGTCGAATTCTTATGAAGATTCGACGATCACCATTCGTGATCGAGTGAATGTGATCTATCAACTAGAAGAGTAGTGAACATACCTCAGGAAGGGATTAGATCATCATGATCTATTTACCTACAGTAGGCCAAATACTAAAAAGGCTCTCATTACGAGAGCCTTTTCTATTTTACTTATGATCTAATTCGATGATTAGTGAAGTAGACGAGCACGAATTGTGCCTTCGATCTCTTTCAGTTTAAGCAGAGCTTCTTCTGAACGATTCGCTTCCACGTCGATAACCACATAACCCATATCTGCTGCAGTTTGTAAGTACTGACCTGCGATGTTAATCCCTTCCTCTGCGAAGATGGTGTTAATTTGAGTTAGGATACCCGGACGGTTTTCGTGAATGTGCAGCAGGCGAGAAGCACCTGTATGCAGTGGTAATGATACTTCTGGGAAGTTAACACTTGATAGCGTTGAGCCATTATCAGAGTATTTTGCAAGCTTACCTGCTACTTCAACACCGATGTTCTCTTGTGCTTCTTGAGTTGAACCACCCACGTGAGGCGTTAGGATCACGTTATCGAACTGCATCAATGGTGACTCAAATGGGTCAGCATTGGTTTTTGGTTCCGTTGGGAATACATCGATTGCTGCACCTGAAAGGTGACCTGAATCTAGGGCGCCGCACAGAGCTGGGATATCTACTACCGTGCCACGTGCTGCATTGATAAAGATAGAACCAGGCTTCATGCGCTCGAACTCTTCTTTACCCATCATGTTCTTCGTTTCATTGGTTTCAGGTACGTGCAAAGAGATCACGTCACACTTGTTCAGCAAGTCAGTCATAGTATGAACTTGAGTTGCGTTACCCAAAGACAGCTTGTTTTCGATGTCGTAAAAGTAAACACGCATACCAAGGTTTTCAGCAATAATACCTAGCTGAGTACCAATGTGACCGTAGCCAATAATACCTAAACGCTTACCACGAGCTTCGTAAGAGTTGTCAGCACTCTTTTTCCAGATACCACGGTGAGCAAGAGCATTCTTCTCTGGGATACCACGTAGTAGCAATAGAACTTGGCCAAGAACCAATTCAGCAACGCTTCGAGTATTTGAGAACGGTGCATTGAAAACAGGGATACCGCGTTTTGCTGCCGCTTGAAGGTTAACTTGGTTAGTACCAATACAGAAACAACCGACTGCAACTAGCTTTTCAGCTGCATCAATAACTTCTTGGGAGATGTTGGTGCGAGAACGGATACCAATGAAATGAGCATCTTTCACTGCTTCAAGAAGTTCATCTTCAGGTAGTGAGCCTTTATGGTACTCAATGTTTGTGTAACCAGCGGCTTGCAGTACTTCTACAGAAGAAGGGTGAAGACCCTCTAGAAGTAGAATTTTAATTTTTTCTTTTTCCAGTGAAACTTTGGCCATTGTTCTCGTCCTTAAAATGGAAAGGTTGGGCAAATGCGGCGCACGTGCTACAAAACGGCTAAAAGAGGAACTTATTCACCATTTTGTCAGGAGACAAACGTTTTCCCTGTGCGTCTTCTGAACAATAAAGTAACAAAAAAAAAATGTTTTGGGTAAGAAAATTACGGAATAAGACATAATTTTACGGGCGAAAAGCAAAAAAAACGGCGCCCTTGGGCACCGTATGTAATGAAGTAACAGAAAAACTCAATCTTCTATTCTTTATTCTTCAATTTTTGCACCTTCAGGTGTGCCTGTGATAACCACATCAGCACCACGGTGAGCAAATAGACCAACCGTAACCACACCAGCGATACCGTTGATGATATCTTCTAATTGTTTAGGGTTTTCGATCGCCATGCCGTATACATCTAGGATCATGTTGCCATTATCAGTTGTGCAACCTTCGCGGTAAACTGGGTCACCACCAAGCTTTACTAGTTCACGTGCAACATATGAACGTGCCATTGGGATAACTTCAACAGGCAGTGGGAATTTACCCAACACATCAACGGCTTTAGTACCGTCAACAATGCAAATAAACTTATCAGAGATAGCCGCTACGATTTTTTCACGAGTCAAAGCTGCACCGCCGCCTTTGATCATGTCGCGTGAACCGTTGATCTCATCTGCGCCATCAACATAGATGTCTAACTTGAATACGTCATTACACTCAAATACTTTGATTTCTAGCGCTTCTAGTTTTTCAGTAGAGGCTACAGAGCTTGAAACCGCACCTTTGATTTTTTCTTTCATTGTGCCTAGTGCGTCGATGAAGTGATTTACTGTAGAGCCAGTACCTACACCTACAATGCTGCCTTCTTCAACATATTGAAGTGCTGCCCAGCCAGCTGCTTTTTTCATTTCATCTTGAGTCATGCCATTCTCCTGAATAAGGTCTTGCGCTTTGAATTAATCGTTCGCGTATTGAAGTTAACGTTTGGGTATTGGGTTAACGTTTGGATATCGAGGTTAACGTTTGCGGCGCGATTATAGCGCTTTAATGGCTGTTTTCCCATTGCCAAGTCTTACTCGGAGTCACGATTTTAGGTAACGGAATGTCCCATTCTTCAATTGGCAGTGTATCGACATGCTGGCAATCATGAGCCAAACCAATTGGCGTTGCGCCTTCACCAGTCTCAAACCATCGAGCCAAGGTGCGATCGTAATATCCGCCGCCCATGCCTAAGCGATGCCCTTGAGAGTCAAAGCCTACAAGGGGAGTCAGAATGAGATCGAGTTGCTGACAAGGTTTAACCAGTATTTGATTGAGCTGAGGTTCGACAATGCCGTACTTATTCAAAACAGTGGGTGTGGTTGGAGAGTAATGTAGAAACAGCAGATGTCCGGCAGAGAAGGGGTGTAATACTGGTAAATAAGTTTGCTTGCCTTGCGCCCATAACCATTCAATTAAAGGCTGGGTATCGAGTTCGCCATCGATAGAGATATAGAGGGCGATATGTTGAGCAGACTGAATCTCATCAAGCTGAGAACACTGCTTAACTAAGTCTATACCGGATTGAGTTTGTTGGTCGCCAGATAAGGCATTGCGTTTGATACGGATCTGTTTGCGAAATTCGCTGCGTGTGAGCGTCTTCATAAGAAGGGATACCCCAAAGTGCCGTTGAGAATAGATGGCCCTTGAACCAGCGAGTTCAAGGCGGATCAGCAATGATTACCGTAGGCTTCTCGGCGGACCGAGCATGCTCAATAGCACTCAAGTACTAACCCTTAGGGATTGCTTATCGGCTCGGGGACGTGAATCCTCTGACAAACACTCCAGGGTAAATTTTGTGTACGCTATTGCTGTCCGTGCTTAACTTTACTGAGGACATCTGAAAGTGATGTCGTGAGCTGTTCCATTCGCTCGGTCAGTGCGTTTTGTTCATCATTTGCTTCAAACTTCTTGGTTTGTAATTCATAGCAAATGTTCAGAGCTGCGATCGTTAGCAGCTTCACTTCATTGGTTACCTTAGTACGTTCAGCCATCTCTTTCAATCGATTATCAAGATCGGCCGCCGCTGCAATCAATGACTCTTCTTGCCCTGGGGGACAATTCACTCGAGTCAGTTTTCCTAATATTTCAACGTCTACCGCTTGATTACTCATGATGGATGAACTCTTTAACGCACTATTTAAGGCTGTTGCCCTTTATCATATTTTTACAAAGAAAAAGTGCAAGTACCGATGAGGAAGCAATCTCCTCTGAGGGAGAAACTATAGGTAAACCGCTATTAAGATTCAAGCTTTTCAGAGTGACTGTTTGTAAATGAGAGCTTGAGCACACAGTAATTCAGCAAATTGAACAATTGGTAGTCAGTCATCCTTCAATTGCTCAGGATCGATGCTTATCAGAATTGGGGTGAAGTGGTACGATTATACTATCGATATAAAGAATAACTGAGCGAGCTATCTGATGAGCGAAACTACTTTACCTGACTACCTAACGGTTGCGACTGAACTTCAATCGGCAAGCCTAGCCGTAAACCCTGCTGAGATGCATGGTTTATTAACGGGTATGTTGAGCGGAGGCTTAAACCTGGCAGATAAAAGCTGGCAACCACTGATCTTTGATTACACCAATGAAGGTATGGGCTGGCCAGATCGCGCATTAACGCTAGCGGAAGCTACATTAAAAGTAACGACCAGCGAAATCACAGGTTCAGGCATGGAGCTGTCTATGTTGTTGCCGGACGAAGACGCAAGCGCAAGCCTGTTTGATCTTGCGGACGGTGTGTCTGATTGGATTAACCACTTTATTTCTGGCTTAGGCTTGGCTGGCGCTCAATTGAATAAAGCGTCTGACGGTACCAAAGAAGCTTTGGCTGATCTTGAAGAGATGGCAAAGCTGGGTATCGATGAAGAGGATGATATGGAAGAGCAAGCGCAGCTTCTAGAGCACGTTATTGAACACGTAAAAGCGTGTGCACTAACCATTCATGCTGAATTCGGTGCTCGCCCATCGGAAGATGCGGCTCCAACCATTCATTAATCCGCTTGTCGGTTTGAGGTTATAATGGCTCAGTATGATGTTGTAATTGCTGGTGGCGCAATGGCAGGGGCGACCTTAGCCCTTGCTCTGAATCACCTCAGTCAAGGTTCACTGTCTATTGCAGTAGTAGAGCCTTATCAGGTTGATCATCAAGCTCACCCTGGTTTTGATTCTCGTTCGATTGCTTTGTCTTATGGTACGGTGCAAATCCTTGATTCTTTGCATTTGTGGCAATCTATCGTACCGGTAGCAACCCCGATTAACGATATCCATGTATCGGATAGAGGGCATGCCGGGATGACGGACATCTACAGTGAAGAGCTTGCTGTTGATGCGCTTGGCTACGTGGTGGAGTTGGCGGATGTGGGTCGAATCTATCAGCAGAAGCTTGAATCCGAAGCTGCAATTACGATGCTTTGCCCTGAGTCTGTCAGTAAAGTCGAACGTGAAGAGTTGCAAACGACGATTGAACTGACAAGTGGGCAAACAGTAACAACTAAGTTATTGGTTGCAGCTGACGGTGCTATCTCAACCTGTTGTCAGCAACTCAATATCTCATTGAATGAGCATGACTTTGAACAAGTTGCTGTGATTGCCAATATCGTGGCTAGCGAACCTCACCAAGGTCGCGCATTTGAGCGTTTTACTCATCATGGGCCAGTCGCTCTATTACCGATGAGTGACAACCGTTTGTCGCTAGTTTGGTGTTTGTCACCGGAGCAAGCGCAAAAAGTGATGACCCTAAACGACAATGAATTTCTTGAGCAGTTGCAGAATGACTTTGGTTGGCGACTTGGCCGACTCGAGAAGGTAGGCAAGCGTGCCAGTTACCCACTGATTCTTCGTCATCGTCAGCAAAATATCTCTCATCGTTTTGCGATCGTAGGCAATGCAGCTCAAACGCTTCACCCAATTGCGGGACAAGGCTTTAATCTTGGCATTCGTGATGTGGCTTCCTTGGCGGAAGAGTTGTGTACCCAACTCGATGATGTTGGGCGTTACAATGGGCTTGTTAACTTTAGAAAACGTAGAGAACAAGATAGAGACACGACGATTACGCTGACATCAAGCCTAGTCCATTTATTCTCAAACGATTTTTTGACCGCTCGCATTGGGCGTAATCTTGGGTTAGCCGTAATTGATAACCTTCCACCACTTAAAGGTCCACTTTTGCGTCATACGCTTGGCCTAGTAGAAAGATAAGGTAGAAAAATAATGATGCAAAGTGTTGATATCGCGATTGTTGGTGGAGGCATGGTTGGCCTAGCGCTTGCTGCTGCGTTGAAAGACAGTGACCTAAGAATTGCCGTCATTGAAGGCAGGGCACCCAGTGAAGGGCTTAGCGAATTGCCTGATGTGCGTGTGTCGGCATTGAGCCGCTCTAGTGAAGTGATTCTTCGTAACCTAGGCGCATGGCAAGGCATTGAACAAAGACGTGCTGCACCTTACCAAGCGATGGAGGTGTGGGAACAAGATAGCTTTGCTCGTATTGAGTTTGACTCGACACGTTTGGCTCAGCCGAATCTCGGTCATATTGTTGAGAACCGTGTGATTCAACTTGCGCTGCTTGATCAGGTGAAGAAGCAAGATAATGTCAGCCTGTACATGCCCGCGACGTGCAAAACGATGGCGATTGGTGAAAGCGAAGCATGGCTAACGCTAGATAATGGCCAAGCACTGACCGCTAAGTTGGTTGTTGGAGCGGACGGCGCAAACTCTTGGGTTCGCAAACAACAAGATATCCCATTAACACATTGGGATTACGGACACAGCGCGATTGTCGCGAATATCAAGACCACAGAGCAGCACCACAGCGTTGCTCGTCAGATATTCACACCACAAGGGCCATTGGCATTCCTACCAATGCAGCCAAGCCACATGAGCTCGATAGTTTGGTCTACGGAGCCTAATCGTGCCGAGAAGCTTGTATCCATGTCGGATGCTAATTTTAATAAGCAACTGACGGCTGAGTTCGACTCAAAACTTGGTTTATGTGAAGTGGTTGGTGAGCGTTTTGCCTTCCCATTACGTATGCGCTATGCACGTGACTTTGCTGTAGAGCGTGTTGCTTTGGTTGGTGATGCTGCTCATACGATTCATCCGTTAGCAGGGCAAGGCGTGAACCTTGGCCTATTAGACGCAGCAAGCTTAGCGCAAGAGCTGTTAACGCTATGGGCTGCTGGCGAGGACATTGGTACTAAACGTAACCTTCGTGGCTATGAACGCTGGAGAAAAGCTGAGGCGGCGAAGATGATTGCTTCAATGCAGGGCTTTAAAGATCTGTTTGAAGGCGATAACCCAGCCAAGAAGCTGATTCGTGGTATCGGTATGAAGCTCGCGGGTCAATTACCGGGTGCGAAAGATGAGATCATGAAGCGAGCTCTGGGCTTGTCAGGCAATCTTCCTGATCTAGCCAAGCGTCCAGTTACGCACCAATAATCAACAATCGTAAATCAATAGTCGCGCACGGGTAAGCCGTTGTTGATGGTCAGTAGCTGGAGCTGATTGCCATTGACTCAATCTGAACACGAAAAAAGGGTTGGCATTATGCCAACCCTTTTTGTTTTTAATTCTGTAGATAATCAGGTCATGCGTATGCGCAGCGCAGTTTCATGATTTCACTATTTATTTCTTTTACCGTTTGAAAGTGACGCCTTTCTGCTCGGTCTGGCAGCACGAGTTTACCGTTATCAAACTCAAATTTTCCTACGCCGTAAATGTAGATTCGTCCTTTGAAAAGTCGACTTACATGTTTAGCAATCATACTCGGTGTATAGCGCTTAAACAGTCTCATTTTAATTATCCTTATATTTACCTAGCCTGCATATTATAGAAAAACTCCGAGATAATAATTGTGATAAGCATGGAGTAATATGCAGTAGAGTTGACGTGAATTAGATATTTGTGCTGTTCTAAGCACTTTCTTCAGTAAATATCTATTTTTACGTGAGCTCCTCCCCAAAATAATACTGAGTAGTGAACTGCTGTGAACTTTCCTGTCCGGTATTAAGCAGTGATAATGTTACAAGTATAAGAATAGGCGGGATTTTTTTGTTTGTGTAATCAAATTGTAAATTTTTGACAAAAAAAAGCCCGTCTAAAACGGGCGAATAGTCACAGATGCATTACACAAAAGTGGATACTGATGTTACTCAGTGGATTCACTTGTACTGATTTGCTTAAAAGCTAGTCAGTAAATTCACAATAACGTAAATTTGCCTTTGTGACTACTTATGCTTTTATTTTGAGTAACTATTTATTGTTGGCGTATTCTTCTTATGACGAACTTCACACTAAAAATGTATTCAATGAAAAGTTGTACTGAAGTTTGCGAACGATCACGCGATCGAAAAGATCATCGACTGATGTCAGCAACGATTGGTGCGCAAAGAGCCATAAGATCATTGGGATCCAGCGCAACACCAGCCATTCGATCACCCGAGCTAATAGTAACCGTCGAGTTTTTTTGAATTGAAGGATCAAAAATGATCGGCATGTATCTCCTTAGAGCAAGAGGGCCAACACACCCAGCCTTAAAGCCTGTGATCGTTTCAACATCAGCGAGTGATACACAGGTCATTCGACGGCAATTCAGTACCGAGCGTACTTTCTTGGGGTCGACAGAGCGATCACCAGCAGTACAGGCCAACGCATATTGGTTGCCCATATCCTTGAGCAAAATACACTTCACCATTTGAGAGGCGTCGATGCCTCGCTCTTGAGCTGTTTCTTCGATGCTGGTGGTTGGTTTACTTTGCATCAGCAGGCGATAGTTCACCTGCTGTTGATCCAGCCATTGTGTAATCAGTGTTTCCACGTAGTTACTCGTCGTCAAGGCTGTAAGGCAGTGGCAGGATATTCCATGTTTGATCAGGCTGCGCGGTCAGTCGAAGCTGAACATCGTCATCAAGGTTGTTTGGCAGTACCATCAAACCAATCGCTTGGTTATTAGCAAATTGATAGACGTTTAATAGTCGGCCTGCACCACGCCAGTTCTCACCCACGCTACGTTCTAGTTCAATCGTATTCTCTAGAGACAGTTCATCTGAAGTTGTTCCAGAAACAATGCGCATCTCACGCTTGTTCATGCCACGGTACTTGGCACGAGCAACCGTTTCTTGACCTGTGTAGCAGCCCTTTGAAAAGCTGATACCGCCAATGGCTTGTAGGTTAAGGGCTTGAGGGATGTGCTCGTTTTGCTCTGCTTTTGATAGGTTAGGCTGAGCATCAAGAATTTCATGATACTGCCAAAGCGCTTCCGATACTTTTTCAGCTGAGCTGCCTGATACCAAGGCTTCGGCTGCTTCTTGAGTAACAAGTAGAGCCCAACGGTTGTCTGAGACTTGAACGGCTGTACCACCAGAGATAGCACGCACTTTACCTTGACCCTCTGCAATCGAGTCAACGTATTGGTTCGCTGAAGTGCCCATGATTCCGATAACAACGTCAGACGTCTGCTCGATATCAATTTTAGAGAACACGGCGTATTTCTTGATTTCAACTAACTCGACTTCAATTGCCGATTTCGGCTGCATAAGTGCGTAACCACCATTGTGGTGGAACAAACGAAAGATACTCCAAACCTTTCCTTTCGCATCACAATGCGCGCCTAATGTAGATTCATCATTAGGAAGAGTGACGACATCGCACGTTACTTGACCTTGTAGGTACGACTTTTTGTCATCGCCTATCATGGTGATTGCGCTCCAGTCTGACACGTGTGTGATCATCAGTTCTGGAAGCGATTCATTTTGCGTATGAGCGAGCGGCTGAAATGTGTTTTTCCAATCCATTTTATCTTTCCTAAGAATTTTATTTGGCTCTATGTTAATCCGGTTCTGTTTCTTTGTCAGCCTAGGTTTTTTTGTGAGCTTAGATAGGGACTGTGACTCACATAGTAGTTGCAGAGCGTATGACTTGTTACACTCCGAGAAAGAAAAATTATAGGTGAGGATAGCCAATGTACACTGCAGAGCAGAAAGCACGAATTAAATGGGGTTGCCGTCGTGGCATGTTAGAACTTGATGTAGTCATCATGCCATTTTTTGAAGAGTGTTTTGATTCATTGCAAGAGCAGGAACAGCGCGAGTTTGTTTCTCTACTTGAGTGTGATGACCCAGATTTGTTTACTTGGGTTATGGGACATGGGCGCAGTGAAAATCTAGGCCATGCTTCAATGGTTGATAAAATTGTCGCGCATAACCTCAGCAAGGTTCGTTAAGCTTCAGCTTAAACCTTCATATTCCGCATTATTTGCAAAAGGCACTGTTTCTGGGTGCCTTTTGTTTTTCATCGTCTTTTCTTCTGTCCCGCTCGTTGTTGCCCTCTTTTGTTTAGCTTTAATGTTCCGTTTGTTTAAAGCCAATCAGGTAATCTTGAATACAGCACATGGATGCTTTGATTATAAAGAAGATGGCGAGATTCGACTCAATGACCAATCCTACACACTTAAGTCCGTTGATAAGATTTGGGCACAGTTTTTCGTCAAACTAAAATTCGAATGTGGGCATTCGGTAATGCTTTGGCGTGATAGTTGTCGTGAGCGTGAATATCGCCACTTTCTGGCGAACTTACAACGATCGCACGAGGCAAATGAGAACGCGAGATAAAAGAAAAAGGAGCACTAGGCTCCTTTTCGTTTGATTGCGTTTAGTTGATTAGCTAATAGCTTTCAAATAATGATTACGACTGGTTTCTCTCTGGCGTAAGAATCGTTGGGCCACTGTCTTTTGCAAGTTCTGGGTAATCCAACGTGTAGTGTAAGCCGCGGCTCTCTTTACGTTGCATCGCACAGCGAACCATTAGCTCAGCCACTTGTAGCAAGTTACGCAGTTCTAATAGGTTGTTCGAAACCTTAAAGTAGCTGTAGTACTCATGAGTTTCTTGCTGCAGCATCTGAATACGGCGCATTGCACGTTCTAGACGTTTATCCGTTCGAACAATACCCATGTAATCCCACATGAACAGTCTTAGCTCGTGCCAGTTGTGCTGAATGATCACTTCTTCATCACTGTTGGTGACTTGGCTTTCGTCCCATGCTGGCAGTTCAGCGCACAGTTGAGATTGGTCGATGTTTTCAACGATATCTTTTGCTGCTGCCCAAGCATAAACAACACATTCAAGCAGTGAGTTTGACGCCATACGGTTTGCACCGTGTAAGCCGGTGTAACTCACTTCACCAATCGCATATAAGTTAGTTAAGTCGGTTTGACCTTGCTTATTCACCATCACACCACCACAGGTGTAGTGCGCTGCAGGCACTATAGGGATAGGCTCTTTGGTCATATCAATCCCTAAATCCATCAAGCGAGTGTGGATCATTGGGAAATGCGTTGTGATGAATTCTTCAGGCTTGTGACTGATATCAACATACATGCAGTCGGCACCTAGGCGCTTCATTTCGAAGTCAATCGCACGAGCAACCACATCTCGCGGAGCCAGTTCACCGCGCTCATCGAAGTCCTTCATGAAGCGAGAACCGTCAGGACGACGCAGGTAGGCACCTTCACCACGCAATGCTTCCGTCAGTAGGAAGTTACGCGCTTCTGGATGGAATAAGCAAGTCGGGTGGAACTGGTTGAACTCAAGGTTGGCTACACGGCAACCCGCACGCCAAGCGATAGCAATACCATCACCTGAAGAGACATCTGGGTTAGAGGTGTATTGGTAAACCTTGGAAGCGCCGCCTGTTGCTAACACAACAAATTTAGCGCGCACGGTTTCAACGTGTTCTTGGTTACGGTTCCAAATGTAGGCACCGATAACTTTGTCTTTCGAACCACCAACCTTATCTTCTGTGATCAAATCTAGCGCATTGTGGCGCTCAAAGATCTCGATGTTTGGGTGATTGTTGACGTTATCTTGCAGTGAGGTTTGCATTGCCATGCCAGTTGCATCGGCAGCGTGCAGAATTCGGCGGTGGCTGTGGCCACCCTCACGAGTGAGGTGATATTTTGGTTGGCCTTCCGTGCTGTTCTCATCTTTATCAAATGGAACACCACCATCAATCAGCCATTGCACACACTCTTTAGCATTTTCAGCAATGAATTGAACTGTATCTTCTTCGCATAACCCAGCCCCAGCAATTTGAGTATCTTCTACATGAGACTCAATACTGTCCGACTCATCGAACACCGCGGCGATACCACCTTGTGCGTAATACGTCGATCCTTCGCTGCGTGGTCCTTTGCTTAATACAATTACTTTTGCATGTTCTGCTACACGTAAGGCTAATGACAAGCCTGCCGCACCACTTCCTACCACTAATACATCACACTGATGTTCACGGTTTGCGTTCATAAAACTTATTAAATCCCGGGCTATAGTCGAGTTGTCCACTCTCAATTGACGTTGTCTTGTTTTAGGAGTTTGGCTAAGACTGTTATAATCTCTCCAGAGTCATCCTAAAACGCTACACAAAATCAATGTATAGACAGCTATCTAGAAATATTTAATTGCTCAATACCATTGCTTTTGCTCAAGTTTCCCCAAATTGATAGGGATAGCTATTTTTATTACATCACATTGTGAAACAATAATGGCAAATAATTTTAAGAAAGTTGGAACTTTCGGTATTTGGCTTAGTCACAATAGTGCTCTTGTAGACGGTGGTGTCAATACTACATTTCGCATAATTAGTACCCATATCTGTGAAGGTAAGGGTTATAACAATAGGAGTACCCGCTCGAATGAACGAGCAGCTAACCGATCAAGTGTTGATTGAGCGAGTTCAGAGTGGAGATAAGCAGGCTTTTAACTTACTAGTGGTTAAGTACCAAAATAAAGTTTGTAATCTTATCTCTCGATACGTGAATAATTCCGGTGATGTACCTGATGTAGCACAAGAAGCTTTTATTAAAGCTTACCGCGCGATACCTAACTTTCGTGGCGAGAGTGCCTTCTATACATGGTTGTACCGAATTGCCGTGAACACCGCTAAAAATCATATCGTTGCCCAGAGCCGTAGGCCGCCAGCAACAGATGTAGATGCAGAAGATGCAGAATATTACGAAACAGGCAGCGCGTTAAAAGAAATATCGAACCCTGAGAACTTAACGCTGTCAAACGAATTGAAACAAGTTGTTTTTGGAGCGATTGAAGCGCTACCAGAAGACTTAAAAACTGCAATGACGTTGCGTGAGCTCGAAGGTTTGAGCTACGAAGAGATTGCAGAAGTAATGGATTGCCCTGTAGGAACCGTACGTTCGCGTATTTTCCGAGCTCGTGAAGCGGTGGAAAAGAAAATTAAGCCTCTTTTGCAACGCTAGAACTTGTAATAATTATGGTGAAAATAATGGCTGATAAAGAAAAGCTTTCGGCACTCATGGATGGTGAAACGATCGATAAAGCTCTCATTGTAGATCTCGAATCTGATCAAGAAAGCATGGATACCTGGCAGAGTTACCATCTAATTGGTGATGTTATGCGTGGGGATGCGCCAGAAACTCCAGAGTGGAACATTGCTAACAGTGTTGCGGCAGCGCTTGATAATGAGCCTGCACATAGTGCAATGCCGAACCTGCACCAAGTGCATGTTGAACCAACTGTTGCTCCAATTGAAGAGCAGCCTAAACCTCAACAAGCGAAGCGTCAGCTTCCGGCATGGTTACAACAGTTTGGACAAGTTGCCGTGGCAGCGTGTGTCTCACTAGTCGTTGTACTAGGTGTTCAACAATATGGTGGCAGCGACCCTGCTGCGCCAGAGCAGTTGCCTGTACTCCAGACGATTCCATTTGCGGGTTCTGCGGAACCAGTAAGCTTAACGCGTGACTCTGTTGAGAAGCCAGCATCTGAAGCTAACTTGCAAGAGCAGCGCAAACGCGTTCATGCAATGCTAGAAGATTATGAGCTGCAGCTAAGATTAAACAGTGATGCATCGCCAATGCAAGATGCACATCTAGAATCGGACATTGAATGAAGAAAATCCTGGTCAGTGCACTGACACTGTTCAGCTTGATGTCTCCAACAGCCTTTGCAGAGGAACCCACTGCAAAGGCGTTGTTACATCAAATGAACGAGGCCAGTCAGCATCTAAATTACGAACTCTCCTACATTTTGATCAAGAAGAGCAGTATTGAACCTCTTGTTTATCGCCATGCGGTTAACGACGACCAACAACTTGCACACCTTGTTTACTTGAGCGGGCCTATCCGTGAAGTTATTCGACGTGGTGATGAAGTCAGTTATATTGAACCGGGCACAGAACCGTTTACCATTCAATCTGGCAGTATGGTTGCCCCTGTTATTCCGATGATTAATCGAGATATTGACGCGCTCAACGACTATTACGATTTCGTTAAAGTGGGTCGTGCTCGTGAAGCTGGAAGTACTACGCAAGTATTGCGCGTGGTGCCGAAAGATGGTCTTCGTTACTCTTACGTCGTTTGGGTAGATGAAAAAACGAGTCTTCCTTTGCGTGCCGATCTGTTGGATCGTGACGGCGAAGTGCTTGAACAGTACCGCACTATCTCTTACGTGGTGAACGATAAGATTGCTGAGGCAATGGGGGGCTTGAATAGCGCTCAACTGCCGAAAGTCTTATCGCTGCCGGAAGGCTTAGTGAGTGAAACTAACTGGCAAGCCTCTTGGATTCCTGAAGGATTTAAGTCAAAAGAGCTTAGTCGTTATCCAATGGCTGCGACCGATAAAATGGTTGAAAGCCAACTTTTCAGTGATGGGTTGTTTAGCTTTTCAGTTTATATCGCCGATAAAGACGAACATTCATTGAAAGGGCAGTTGGTACGCCAAGGACGCAGAACATTACACAGCTTAGTGATTGGTGACAAAGAGATCTCTGTGGTGGGTGATATTCCGCCAGCAACCGCCAAACGTATTGCGCAATCAGTTACGTTCAATAAACCGGTACCAGCGCAATGATGACGGCGCTGGCAACCGTTAGCTCGGTTGAACAAAGCGGTCAACAATACTTTGTTCAACTGAGCTGCGAACAACAAACCAGTTGCAGCCGTTGTTCTTCTCAAAAAAGCTGCGGAACGGGTATTGTTACCAAGGCCGTTGGCAATAAATCCTTGTTTTGGCAGCTTAAAACCAAAAGTTTAGTTAAAGCCGGACAGGTCGTGGAAATTGGCTTTCCAGAAAAAAGCTTACTGCAGTCTGCGGCTATTGTTTACCTCATTCCACTTTTCATGTTGATGATTGGTGCTGGTTTTGGACAACTCTTGTTGCAACCCTTGCTCCAAGGGGGCGAGGGCATTGTTATCTTAAGTGCAGCGCTGTTTACTGCTGGTGGTATTGCCTTAGCGAAGCGGTTAGCCAAACCAATGGAAGACAAATCCAAGCAAGAAGTCGTCTTGATTCGAATCCTAGGTGAGCCTCTCGTCTAATTTATGATGCTTCTTGCCCTTAAATTGGGTAGAATCTGCCAACTTGATTGAAATGCCGCCACCAATGCTGACTGTAGATTGGACGCGTCGCGGCTTTCTTATTATCCCTATTCAAAGAGTTTAGTCACACCAAGCCTATGAAGCACATTCGTAATTTTTCGATTATCGCCCACATCGACCACGGTAAGTCGACCCTTTCTGACCGCTTAATCCAAGTTTGTGGAGGGTTAAGTGAACGTGAGATGGCAGCTCAAGTCCTCGATTCTATGGATATAGAACGCGAGCGTGGTATTACAATTAAAGCGCAAAGTGTGACTTTAGATTATACAGCGAAAGATGGTGAAACTTACCAACTAAACTTTATCGATACCCCTGGACACGTAGATTTCTCTTACGAAGTATCTCGCTCTCTAGCCGCTTGTGAAGGCGCGCTTCTTGTAGTGGATGCTGGCCAAGGTGTTGAAGCGCAAACTCTAGCAAACTGTTACACCGCGATCGAAATGGAACTGGAAGTAGTGCCAATCTTGAACAAGATTGACTTACCTGCTGCTGAACCTGAGCGTGTTGCTGAAGAAATCGAAGAGATCGTTGGTATCGATGCGATGGAAGCGACTCGTTGTTCTGCAAAAACCGGTATCGGTGTTGATGACGTTCTTGAAAACATCGTAACAGCTATCCCACCACCGGAAGGTGATCCAGACGCGCCACTACAAGCGTTGATCATTGACTCTTGGTTCGATAACTATTTAGGCGTTGTTTCTTTGGTTCGTATCAAGAACGGTAAGCTGAAGAAGAACGACAAGATTAAAGTAATGTCGACAGACCAAGTTTGGGGTGTTGACCGTCTAGGTATCTTCACACCTAAGCAAATCGACACAACAGAGCTAAATACTGGCGAAGTTGGTTGGGTTGTTTGTGGTATTAAAGACATCCTTGGCGCACCTGTTGGTGATACGTTGACGCTTGCAAAAGGCGGTAGCACAGAACGTCTACCTGGTTTCCAAAAAGTGAAGCCTCAGGTATACGCAGGTCTATTCCCAGTATCGTCTGATGACTACGAAAACTTCCGTGACGCACTAGGCAAATTAAGCCTGAACGATGCATCACTGTTCTACGAACCAGAAAGTTCAGCAGCACTTGGCTTTGGTTTCCGTTGTGGCTTCTTAGGAATGCTTCACATGGAGATCATTCAAGAGCGTTTAGAGCGTGAATACGACCTAGACCTAATCACAACGGCACCAACCGTAGTGTACGAAGTTGTAAAAACGGATGGCAGCATTCTTTACGTTGATAGCCCGGCTAAATTGCCTGCGACTAATGATGTAGAAGAAATTCGTGAGCCTATCGCTCGTTGTAATATCCTTGTACCGTCAGACTACCTAGGTAACGTAATTACCTTATGTGTAGAAAAACGTGGTGTTCAAGTGGATATGGTTTATCACGGTAAGCAAGTTGCTGTGACGTACGACTTGCCAATGGCTGAAGTGGTTCTAGATTTCTTCGACCGTTTGAAATCAACATCTCGTGGCTATGCGTCACTGGATTACAACTTCCAACGTTTTGAAATGTCGAACATGGTTCGTGTAGACGTATTGCTTAATGGCGAAACGGTTGATGCACTAGCAATCATTACGCACAAAGACATTGCACAGTCTCGCGGTCGTCTACTGGTTGAGAAGATGAAAGAATTCATCCCTCGTCAAATGTTTGATATCGCGATTCAAGCAGCGATTGGTAACCACATCATTGCTCGTTCTACAGTGAAACAACTGCGTAAGAACGTAATCGCAAAATGTTACGGTGGTGATATCAGTCGTAAGAAGAAACTTCTTAAGAAACAAAAAGAAGGTAAGAAGCGTATGAAGCAGATCGGTAACGTTGAACTGCCTCAAGAAGCATTCTTAGCGATTCTTCATGTTGGTAAAGACTAGGTATCAATCGCACTAACTATCTGCTGAACATTACTGGTTAAAATCGTTTATTTCTTTGTTGCAAAGATTGCAATTAGGCCCACTAGTCACTGCACTTTGCGCCTCGAACTAAACGATTTTTCCTGCGTAATCTCCCCAGCATTTAGTCAGCATGATTGATACAGATTAGAAATATTAAGCAGAGTGAAAGGGTTATACTCTTTCACTTTCGTTATTTTTAAAGAAATGAAATTTAAGGGATATCAATGGCTAATACATTTTCGCTTATTTTAGTGATCGTAACTCTAGTGACCGGCATTGTATGGGCGTTGGAAAAGTTTGTGTGGGCGAAGAAACGCCAACAAAAACTGGCTGACGTTGAAGCACAATCGAATGGCCTAGACGCTGCAACCAGCGCAAAAGTTACGGCTCAGCCTTGGTGGGTTGAGAACAGTGTGTCCATTTTCCCTGTAATTGCATTTGTTTTGGTTTTGCGTTCATTTATTTATGAACCGTTTCAAATCCCATCTGGTTCGATGATGCCAACCCTTTTGGTTGGTGATTTCATCTTAGTAGAGAAGTACGCGTACGGTCTAAAAGACCCGGTATGGCGCACTCAACTAGTCGAAACGGGCAAACCAGAACGTGGTGATTCAATCGTATTCAAATACCCACCTCAGCCGAATATCGACTACATTAAGCGTGTTGTTGGTATGCCGGGTGATACCATTCGCTACAGCAGCAATAAAGAAGTCTGCATTCAAGCGAAGGGTGGCAGTAGCTGTAAACCAGTGAAGTTAAGTAACGTTGAAGAAAGCCAATTTATTCAAGATGGTGTGCCTCTGATTCAGCTGAATGAACAGCTGGGTGATGTGGAGCACCAAATTTTAGTTAACCCATTACGCCGTGATCGTGTGCAAGCATATCAACCTCGCAATGGTGTTAACGAGTGGATCGTTCCAGAAGGCCAATACTTTGTGATGGGTGATAACCGTGACAACAGTGCTGACAGCCGTTACTGGGGCTTTGTCCCTGAAGCAAACCTTGTTGGTAAGGCCGTTGCTATTTGGATCAGCTTCGAATTCGAACGCGGTTCAGACAGTGTACTTCCAACATGGATTCCTACTGGTGTGCGTTTTAATCGCATCGGTGGGATTCACTAATCGATCACATAACACATCGAGAGAGCATGAATTCTCCAATTGATAAACTAGAGAGAAAGATTGGCTATCAGTTTAATGATGCCGATCTTATCCATTTGGCGCTGACTCACCGTAGCGCCGCAGGTAAACACAACGAACGTCTTGAGTTTCTGGGCGATTCAATTTTAAGTTTTGTTATCGCTGATGATCTTTACCACCGTTTCCCTAAGGTAAACGAAGGTGATATGAGCCGCATGCGCGCAACATTAGTACGTGGTCATACATTGGCAGAACTAGGTCGTGAATTCGAACTAGGAGATTACTTAAAATTAGGTCCAGGTGAGTTGAAGAGTGGCGGTTTCCGTCGTGATTCTATTCTAGCGGATGCAGTAGAAGCGATCATCGGTGCTGTCTATTTAGATAGTGATACCGAGGTTGTTCGCCGCATTATTTTAAGCTGGTACCAATCTCGCCTAGAGTCTATTCAGCCTGGTGTATCTCAAAAAGATCCGAAAACTCGCTTACAAGAGTTTTTACAAGGTCGAAGAAATCCCCTACCTGTCTACACAGTGACTAATATTAAAGGTGAAGCACACAACCAAGAGTTTACGGTTGAGTGTGAAGTGGCAGGTGTGGATAAACCTGTTATCGGTAAAGGCACTAGCCGCCGCAAGGCAGAACAAGCGGCTGCTGAAACAGCATTAGAGCAACTAAGCAATGTCTGATAACAATCAAGATTTCGATATCGATGCATTCTTTTCATCTGATAGCAAAAAAACGGGCCTACCGGAAAACCAACATTGTGGCTTCATCGCTATCGTGGGTCGACCAAACGTAGGTAAATCGACGCTTCTGAACCATATTTTGGGTCAGAAAATCTCGATCACATCACGTAAACCTCAGACGACACGCCACCGTATTATGGGCGTAGAAACTGAAGGTGATTACCAAGCGATCTACGTTGATACTCCTGGACTTCACATCGAAGAAAAGCGTGCAATCAACCGTTTGATGAACCGTGCGGCGAACAGCTCACTGAGCGATGTGAACCTAGTATTCTTCCTTGTTGACGGTACTCACTGGACTGACGACGATGAAATGGTACTGAACAAGCTGAGAAAAACAGATTTTCCAGTCGTCCTTTGTATTAACAAAGTAGACAACGTTCAAGACCGTACAGACGTGATGCAACATATGATGGAAGTGTCTAAGAAGATGGACTTCCTTGATGTTGTACCAATCTCGGCGAAGCAAGGTAAGAATATCGATGTACTGCGTAAGCACGTTCGTAACTCTTTACCTAAAGCGACGCATCACTTCCCTGAAGAGTACGTAACGGATCGTTCACAGCGCTTTATGGCCTCTGAAATCATCCGTGAAAAACTGATGCGATTCACAGGCGAAGAGCTACCTTACTCAGTAACGGTTGAAATCGAGCGTTTCGATTACAACCCTGATAACGATGGCTTCCACATCAATGCTTTGATTCTTGTTGAACGTACTGGTCAGAAGAAGATGGTGATTGGTAAAGCGGGCGAGAAGATCAAAACGATTGGTCGTGAAGCTCGTATCGACATGGAAGAACTGTTCGGTCGTAAGGTTTACCTAGAGACTTGGGTTAAAGTTAAGTCTGGTTGGGCTGATGATGAGCGTGCACTTCGCTCGTTAGGCTACATCGACGATCTATAATATATTGAACGTCACTTTCTGAGATTAAGAAAGTTGAACTGAATATAATTTCAAGAGAGAGTGCGAACTCTCTCTTTTTGTATCTGTAAGAAGGGTAAGTTATTGAGCGAAGGGTTACAGCGATGCTTTGTGTTGCACCGTCGACCATACAGTGAGTCGAGCCTAATTCTGGACGTCTTCAGTGAAGAGTACGGAAGGGTGACGTTGATGTCTAAAGGTGCAAGGAGTAAGCGTTCTAATTTGAAAGGTGCATTACAACCTTTTACGCCTCTGCTGCTTAAGTGGTCTGGCAATGGTTCAATGAAAACGTTGCGCCAAGCTGAACCGATCAGCTTGGGGCTTCCTCTTGCCGGTATCAATCTGTACTCAGCCATGTACGTCAACGAGTTAGTTGGGCGAGTGTTAATGGCCGAAGTGGCCATGCCCGCATTTTTTCATGACTATCTTCATGCCTTAACAGAACTCGCTCATAATGAGAACCCTGAGCCAGCGCTGCGTCGTTTTGAATTGGCTCTACTATCCGCTATGGGATATGGCGTCGACTTTTTGCACTGTGCTGGTACTGGTGAAGCGATCGATCCAAGTATGACTTATCGTTATCGAGAGCAGAAAGGTTTTATCGCATCGGTGCGTCGAGATAACCTGACATTTATGGGCGATGAACTTATCGCAATTAGTGAACGTAGGTTTATCACTAAAGAGCAGTTAAAAGCAGCAAAACGCTTTACACGCATAGCCTTAAAGCCGTATCTTGGCGGCAAACCATTAAAAAGTAGAGAGCTATTTATGCCAACAATAGCCCTCTCTAGAGCACGGAGTATTGGAAAATGAGCTCAATCCTTTTAGGCGTTAATATCGACCATATTGCTACACTACGTAATGCACGTGGTACTAAATACCCAGATCCAGTACACGCAGCTGAAATTGCTGAACGTGCGGGTGCTGACGGCATTACCATTCACCTGCGCGAAGATCGCCGTCATATTGTTGATCGCGATGTACGTATTCTTGCTGAGACAATCCAGACTCGCATGAACTTAGAGATGGCAGTGACGGACGAGATGGTTCAAATTGCACTCGATACTAATCCTGAATTCGTTTGTCTGGTTCCAGAAAAGCGCGAAGAGCTGACGACGGAAGGCGGCTTGGACGTGGTTGGTCAACTTGAAAAGATCAAAGCAGCGACGGAAAAACTGTCGGCTGCGGGTATCAAAGTATCTCTGTTTATCGATGCAGATCGTGAGCAAATTGATGCAGCAAAAGCGTGTGGCGCACCGTTCATTGAACTGCACACTGGCCACTATGCTGACGCGAAAACAGAAGAAGATCAGCAGGATGAGCTTAAAAAGATTGCTGCAGGCGCAAGCTACGCAGACGATCTTGGTATCACTGTGAATGCTGGTCATGGTCTGACTTATCACAACGTAGCGCCAATTGCGGCACTTCCTGAGATTTACGAGTTGAACATCGGTCACTCGATCATGGGACGCGCAGTATTTGATGGTTTGAATAAAGCCGTTGCAGACATGAAAGCCGTGATGGAAACAGCACGCAACAACGCTTAGGTCTTTAACTCGTCATTAGTTTAGTCGTAAGCGTTAATCAGTAGAATCGATAAAGTTAATAGATAGAAGCTTGGTAGTAGGGTAAACATGGCTGTTGTTGGATTAGGTACAGATATCGCAGAAATCGAACGTGTTGAAAAGGCGCTGTCACGAAGTGGCGACGCTTTTGCTCAGCGTATTTTGACCGACTCTGAGTTTGAAGTATTTCAGCAACTGAAGCAAAAAGGACGTTATCTTGCAAAACGCTTTGCTGCAAAAGAAGCGGCATCTAAGGCGTTGGGCACGGGTATCGCGCTGGGTGTGACCTTTCACGATTTCGAGATTTCAAACGATGAGCATGGCAAGCCAGTTCTAAGCCTACACAAAAAGGCGCGTGAAATCGCAGAAGCGAGTGGTACAAAGTCGATTCATCTGACTATCTCAGATGAGCGCCATTATGCGGTGGCGACGGTACTACTCGAGTCGTAAATAGATTACCGTTACTCTATACCAATCGTAGTCAATAACTGTTCACCCTAGCTTGTTAAAAAACTCGATAACTTCGTTAGAATTTTTGATTGTAGAATAACTACTTATCGAAAAATCCTGCCTTGTTCTCAAGCTTTTTTCCTACGCTATTTTTGATCACTTATTTACTGTTATTGGTATTATATCTGGTGCTCTAGGCACTAGACAGAAAAAGCAGAGCTCATGAGCTCTGCTTTTTTATTGGCTGGTAAACCGTTTGACGAATATTTGTGAGTAAGAAATGTTCGCTAGGTCTTGGCTGGTTTCAAATAATGAATCGCGGTTGCTTGAACCTTATCTAATTCATCCTGAAGTTCAAAAAGCTCCGGTTCAATGTCTTCAACGGAAGTGCCGGAACGCAGCTCTTTCTCTATCGTCGCACACACCGACTTCAGCCTTGGTACACCGCTGTATGAGCTGCTGCCATGCATCTTGTGGATGATGTGTGTCAGTGCTTCAACGGGGTAGTCACTGTCTTCGATCGCTTTCTCTGCGGCTTCATAAACCTCAGGAATAAAGTCGACTAGCATTTGCAGCATATCGCGTGCGAGGTCTTCTTTGTTGGCGGCTTGCTTCATAGCGGCTTGCCAATCAATGATGATATTCTTATGCACGTTAGCCTCAGAATCTGAAACTGAGCTATTGTCTACTTCCGCAGAGACTGCCGGGTGGGCTGGGTCTATTTTTTCAATGTGCTCAACCTCAGAGGTAGGGCTCCAATGAATCAGAACCTGCTGTAACACGTGCTCTTCAATCGGTTTGGTTAGGTAGTCATCCATGCCGGCTTCAAGCAGACGGTCCCGTTCGCCAACCATCGCGTGTGCTGTGACGGCAATGACGGGGGTATTCGCATTATTCGCTAGCTCCTTTATATTCTTACAGGCCGTCACACCATCCATTTGCGGCATTTGGATATCCATGAAGATGATATCAAATGGGGTCTCCTTCGCCTTGTCTATGGCCTTCTGTCCGCTGGTGCAACTGATGACCGTCTCTACACGCTCTTTTAGTAGCGCGGTGATCAATTTAAGGTTTGCTGGGTTGTCGTCGACCGCCAATACAGTAAGTGGCAGCTTCTCTTCCGAGTGCGTTTCAATCGCTGGTGCAATCAAAGTGGGTGCTTGATTAGAGATCAGAGTTTGTAGAAGTTTCTTGCGAGAGAGAGGTTTAGTGATGCATTGGACATCAACCTCTTTCATCAATTGTTCACCCAGAGCTAGCTCAGTACTCGGCGTACCAATAATTACGTTCTGAGCGATTTTCTTCGCGCCAATCGCCCAACCACTCACGGTATCAAATTGATACTCTTGGTTCGCGGCTAGGTTGAGTAGAACGTAGTCATACGAGGTCGACTCGTCAGGCATCACCGAACGATACGTTACCACCAAGCCTTCTTGGGTTAAGATTTGCTGAGTAATCGACGCCGCTTGCATGTTTGGCTCGATAAGCAGCAGCTGCTTGTCTTGCAGACACTGCGTCTCAATCAGCTCAGTCATTGGCATATCAGTCGTTGATAGTCTCAAAGTAAACCAGAAGGTTGAACCTTGGTGTAGGCGACTGGTTAGGCTGATCTCACCGCCCATTTGGCTGACCAGTTTTTGGGTGATAACTAGGCCTAGCCCCGTACCGCCATAACGACGAGAGATGCTTGCGTCGGCTTGGCTGAAGGCTTGGAATAGCTGAGCTTGTTGACGCTCAGAGATACCAATACCTGTATCGCGAACCATGAATTGCAACTCGATGCTGTCTTCGCTTTGTGAACGAAGTTCAACACTGATATCAATGTTGCCACGTTCAGTAAACTTGATTGAGTTACCAACAAGGTTGGTTAGGATCTGCTGAATACGCAGCGGGTCACCAACAACGCCTGGTGGCACTTTCGGGTCTATCTTAAGTGTTAACTCTAGGCCTTTCTCATGGGCGTTAGTCGCTTGAAGGTTCACAACCTCTTCAAGGCTGGCTTGGAACTCGAATGGGATGTTCTCGAGTGCTAATTTACCAGCTTCCAGTTTCGAGAAATCAAGAATATCGTTGATGATACTGAGTAGATTATTTGCTGAACGTTCAATGGTTTGCAAATAATCTGTTTGACTGGTCGATAGATGAGTCTTAAGCATTTGACGAGTAAAGCCAATCACACCGTTAAGCGGTGTTCTCAATTCGTGAGACATGTTAGCCAAGAACTCAGATTTAACACGAGCCGCTTCTTGAGCGCGTTTTTTCGCAATGTCTAACTCAACGTTTTGAATCTCTAATTGCTCTAAGGTTTCACGCAGATCAGACGTAGCCTGGTCGATACTGTGCTGCATCTCGACGTGATATTCTGATAGCGATACCGCCATCGCGTTGATACCGTTTTTCAGTGAGTCTAGCTCACCGTGCATTTTGCCTTCGATACGCACATCGAGATGACCACGACGAATTCGGTCGACCATGTTTTTCATGTGTGTGATCGGTTGGGTGACGTCATGCATCAAGCGAAAAGCAAATACACCAGAAAGTCCCAGCCCCAAAATCAACACCAAGAAGGCAGAGAACACTTCTTGATACTGCTGCAATCGAAGTGACGACAAGTCTAACTCTATCGCAATATAGCCGATCGCTTGGTTGGCTTGAGACTGCCCATTGGCTGAGTTGATGTATTGACCTTCAGCGATGATAGGTGTCCGAAGAATCAGCGTATTATCGAGCAGGTTCGATGAGCTTAAATGCGGGATGGGTTTATCTTTCGGATAGGTCAGGCTTTCGAAGTCTGGGTGGAAGTTTGAGGTTACAAACAGCTCATGGCGTTCATCAAACACCGCGATACTACGCACCAGCTTAGAGTTTTTTCGATGCGCATAGCTAATAAGCTGACGAACAGACTCTCGACTTTCGAGCTTCATGCCTGACTCACTAGCAATTGCCAGCGGTTCAATGATGCTAGTACCAGTATTAACCACTTGGCCCTCAAGGTCTTGATAGCGGTTAAATGAGAAAAATGCACTCAATAGCAACCCAATAATCAAGGTTGGAGCTAGAGTTAAGGTAATTACACGGGCTCTTAAGCCATATCTGGTCATGTTCTTTAATTACATCGAGGTCTGGATATGGGAAAATAACGCACACAATGGCGGTTAAGTGAACGGTAAGCTTAATCAAAGCCGTGACGTTCGACAATGATTCCAAGACATAATAGTGAGTCCTGGATACCAATTACTTATTAAAAGATACATTAGGCACAAGCAATGGCACGTTTTTTCCAACCAAAAAAGAAAACTCAACTCGAGACCAAGCATCAATCGGTTTTGGTTGAACGAATGGATCACAATGGCGCTGGCATCGCTTATCAGAAGAATAAACCTGTTTTCATTGATGGCGCATTGCCCGGTGAACAGGTGGTGATTCAACTTACTGAGAGCAAAAGTAAGTTTTCGCGAGCAAAACTCATCAAATTACTTAAACCGAGTGAGCTGCGTTTAAAGCCATTCTGTAAGCACTTTAATCAGTGTGGTGGCTGTCACCTTCAACATCTTGGTTACTCTTCTCAGGTTGAGCATAAATCGCAATCTTTGACGCACCTGATGGGCCAATACCAAACGGCTAACACCGAAGTTGTTGAGCCGATTGTGGGTGATGAAACCGGTTATCGACGTCGCGCGCGTATTAGCCTATTTGTTGATAAGAAGACACAGCAGCTTCAGTTCGGTTTCCGTAAGAAACAAAGTAAGCAGATTGAAAACATCACCGATTGTGCCGTGCTGGATCCTCGCCTTAATGTATTGCTGCCAAAACTGAAAAGTTTACTCAATACTTTCAGCAACCTTACGTCTTTAGGACACGTTGAATTGGTGTTGGGCGATACTGGCCCTGTGATGGTGCTGCGTCACCTTAAGCCTTTGGTTGAGAAAGATGAGCAAGCATTGATTGCACTCGCTAAAGCGGAAGGTGCCACGTTGTATACTATGCCTGAAACGGACAAGCTCGTTCGTTTGGTCGGTGATGCGCCAGTTTATAGCGAAACAGGCGTGACTTTACCTTTTGAGCCAAACCACTTTATCCAAGTTAACCAGAAAGTGAACCAGCAAATGGTTGCTCAAGCGATTGAGTGGCTAGAGCCTCAAGCTGATGAGCGAGTGCTCGATCTGTTTTGTGGCTTAGGGAACTTCAGTTTGCCTATTGCACAACAATCTGCGTTTGTAGTGGGTGTTGAAGGTGTCGATGAAATGGTTCAACAGGCCACATCTAACGCAACTTTGAATCAATTGAGTAATACAGAATTCTACCAAGCGAACCTTGAAGAAGAGTTGTCTTCACAGCCTTGGGCAAAAGAAAGATTTGATAAAATCTTACTTGATCCAGCACGTGCTGGAGCGAGTGGGATCGTTGATCAAATTTCAGGGTTAGGTGCGAAGCGTGTGGTTTATGTTTCGTGTAATCCTGCTACTCTAGCTAGAGATTCAGAGAGCTTAGAAAAACAAGGCTATCAACTAGCCAAGCTTGGTATGTTGGACATGTTCCCACACACCAGTCATCTAGAATCGATGGCTCTCTTTATCAAGGCTTAGAGGCCCTTAAACAAGGCTTAAAAATGAATCACAAAGGTGCAGGGAAGCCTGCGCTGATATCAATATGAGTCGAACTAACTTGGAATCAGTTAGTCATATTGAATTGGGTATAAAACATAATAACTAGGAAGGCATGATGGTTGCGGTACGAAGCGCACATTTAAACCCAAGCGAACAGTTTGAGCTAGATAATTGGATTGCGTCATTGAATCAAGACGCAAAAACCTCGAATAAACTGACCAAAGTTTATCGTCACTGTGAAGAGCTATTAAAAGATCACGAGCAAGGCGAGCTTTTGCTTTGGCGTGGGCGCGAGATGATCGAGATCTTGGTCACCTTGTCTATGGATCGCGCAACTTTGGTGGCAGCGCAACTCTTCCCTGTCGTATCAAGCGGTGTTTTTGAGCGTGAAGCGTTTGAAGAAAGTTACGGAAAGGAAACCGTAAAGCTGATTGATGGCGTGGAAGAAATGGCGGCTTTGGGCCAGCTAAACGTCACCCTTGAAGGCAGTGCTGCCTCGGGTCAAGTCGATAATGTTCGACGAATGCTGCTTGCGATGGTGGATGACTTCCGCTGCGTCGTCATCAAACTAGCAGAGCGAATTTGCAACCTAATCGAAGTTAAAAAGGCCCCTGATGCTGTGCGCCGTGCGGCAGCAAAAGAGTGTGCCAACATTTATGCTCCTCTAGCAAACCGTTTAGGTATTGGTCAGCTAAAGTGGGAAATTGAAGACTACGCTTTCCGCTACCAACAACCAGATATCTATAAGCAGATTGCTAAACAGCTGTCTGAGCGCCGTATCGTGCGCGAACAATACATCACTGACTTTGTTGACGATTTAACGTCAGAAATGAACCGCTCAAGCATCAATGCTGAAGTCAGCGGTCGACCAAAACACATCTACAGTATTTGGCGTAAAATGCAGAAAAAAGGCTTAGAGTTTGATGAGCTTTTTGATGTGCGTGCGGTGCGTATTATCGCAGACCAACTGCAAGACTGTTATGCCGGTTTAGGTGTGGTTCACACCAAATATAAACACCTCCCAAGTGAATTTGATGATTATGTGGCGAACCCTAAACCCAATGGTTATCAATCTATTCATACCGTCGTTCTTGGCCCTGAAGGCAAGACCATTGAAATTCAGATCCGTACCAAGCAGATGCATGAAGACTCTGAATTGGGCGTTGCTGCGCACTGGAAGTACAAAGAAGGTGCTTCAAGCGGCGTACGCAGTGGCTACGATGAGAAAATCACCTGGCTTCGTAAGCTTATCGACTGGCAAGAAGAGATGTCGGATTCTGGTGAAATGCTGGATGAAGTGCGTAGCCAAGTCTTTGATGACCGTGTTTATGCATTTACACCTCGTGGTGATGTGGTCGATTTACCAATGGGTGCAACACCGCTGGATTTTGCTTACCACATCCACTCGATGGTTGGACACCGTTGTATCGGTGCCAAAGTAGCAGGTCGAATCGTCCCGTTTACTCATAAGCTGGCGATGGGCGATCAAGTTGAGATCATCACTCAAAAAGAACCGAACCCATCACGTGACTGGTTAAACCCGACCACAGGCTTTGTTCACTCGAGTCGAGCTCGTGCAAAAATTAACGCCTGGTTCCGTGCTCAGAGTCGTGAGAAAAACCTTGAAGCCGGACGAGATATTCTAGAAGTCGAGCTAGGCAGAGTCGGAGCGACGCTGAAAGATGCCGAGCAATACGCGCTGAAACGATTCAACGTCAATACTCCAGATGAACTATATGCGGGTATTGGTAGCGGCGATATGCGTATCAACCAAGTCGTTAATCACATCAATGCTTTGGTCAACAAGCCGACAGCGGAAGAAGAAGATAAAAAAGCGCTCGAAAAGTTGCTTGAGTCTGACAATAAGCCCGCTCATCAGAGTCGTCCGAAAAAGGATGCCGTCGTCGTTGAAGGTGTCGATAACCTAATGACGCACTTAGCTCGTTGTTGCCAGCCAATCCCAGGCGATGTGATCAAAGGTTACATAACTCAAGGTCGCGGTATTTCAGTGCACCGTAGCGATTGCGAACAGTTAAGTGAACTTAACCTACATGCACCCGAACGTATCATCGATACTGTGTGGGGCGATGGTTTTGTCGGCTCGTATATCTTAACACTGCGTGTAGAGGCCCTAGAGCGCACAGGCTTGTTGAAAGACATAACATCCCTGTTCTTGAATGAAAAAGTCAGTGTGACGACAATGAAGAGCCGTATTGACTATAAACGTCAACTGTCGGTGATGGATTTTGATTTGGAAGTGACCAATATTGAAATATTGAGTCGTGTGACAAGTCGAGTAGAGCAAATCAAAGATGTCATGAGTGTAAAACGCCTCGGCTAACTTTCACGTTGCATTAGTCACTTTTACTGCGTTAACTGCGCTTTCTTGTTCCATCACATAGGCGAGCTATGCTCAGGAATCGCGAAAGCTTGTTGCCTTGTTAAAGTAACAACTGCTTAGTGAAAGATGCGTAATTTAGAGAATTAGACAGTATCAACAAAGGTGAGTGGTTTTGGCTGCTCACCTTTTTTAGTTTTAGTGAAGTTTTAAATTTAAAAATCAAAGACAGTGAATAGGAAGAAAACGATGAATCACCCGATTGAACAACTTGAACAGATCATGACTAAGCTGCGCGATCCTGAAGGTGGCTGTCCTTGGGATTTGAAACAAAATTTTGAAACAATTGTGCCGCATACTATCGAAGAGACGTATGAGGTGGTGGACGCGATTCACAACAAAGACTGGCCGAATCTACAAGAAGAGTTGGGCGACCTGTTGTTTCAGGTGATTTTCTACAGTCAGTTAGCAAAAGAGCAGGGCTTGTTTGAGTTCTCTGATGTGGTCGACGGTATCAATGAGAAGCTAACGCGCCGCCATCCGCATGTGTTCTCTGATACTGAGTTTGCCAGTGATGAAGAAATTAATGCCAACTGGGAAGCTGAAAAAGCCAAAGAAAAAGCACAGGCAGGCAAAACTCAAGAAAGTATTCTAGACTCAATACCAAACTCTCTACCTGCACTTTCGCGTGCTACAAAGATTCAAAAGCAAGTCGCGAAATTTGGCTTTGATTGGGACTCTATCGGCCCGGTTGCAGATAAGGTTTTAGAGGAAGTTGATGAGGTGCTAGAAGAAGCACTTCAAGTAACGCCAAACGAAGATTTAGTTGAAGAAGAACTGGGTGATTTGTTGTTTGCTACCGTCAATTTAGTGCGACATTTGGGTAAAAATCCAGAAACGGCTCTCAATAAAGCCAATCTGAAATTTTCACGCCGCTTTAAAGGTGTGGAACAAAAAGTTCGTCAGCAAGATAAAATTTTGACCGACTTTTCTCTACAACAGCTTGATTCCATGTGGGATGAAGTCAAAGTGGCGGAGAAAAGATCATCAAAGCTTTTATCATGAATTGATTTGAAGCAAAAAATAAAAAATTGCAGTGTGATAGATTTCACGTTGTGGCGATAAGGGGCTTCTGGTATATTTTCATCCCGTCCAGAAGTAATCCATTTCCCTCATTCAACCAATTTCAGGTTAAACATGACGACAAATTACATTTTTGTTACTGGCGGGGTTGTATCCTCTCTAGGTAAAGGTATTGCAGCAGCATCTCTTGCGGCTATTTTAGAAGCTCGTGGTCTTAAAGTGACTATGATGAAGCTTGACCCTTACATCAACGTTGATCCAGGCACTATGAGCCCGACTCAGCACGGTGAAGTGTTCGTTACGGAAGATGGCGCTGAAACTGACCTTGACCTTGGTCACTATGAGCGATTCATTCGCACCAAGATGACTAAGCGTAACAACTTCACAGCAGGTCGTGTTTATGCTGACGTTCTACGTAATGAACGTCGTGGTGACTACCTAGGTGCAACAATCCAGGTTATCCCTCACATTACTAACTCTATCAAAGAACGCGTAATCTCTGGTGCTAAAGGCCACGATATCGCGCTTGTTGAAGTTGGTGGTACTGTAGGTGATATCGAATCTCTACCATTCATGGAAGCGATTCGTCAGCTAGCAGTAGAATTAGGCCGTGAACGCGCAATGTTCATGCACTTAACTCTCGTTCCTTATTTAGGTGCAGCGGGTGAGCTTAAAACTAAGCCAACGCAACACTCTGTAAAAGAGCTACTGTCTATCGGTATCCAACCTGACATTCTAGTTTGTCGTTCAGATCGTGTTATCCCAGCAAACGAACGTAAGAAAATTGCTCTTTTCTGTAATGTACAAGAAAAAGCAGTTATCTCTATGAAAGACGTAGATTCAATCTACAAGATCCCACAGTTAATCCGTGCACAGGGTACTGATGATCTTGTATGTAAGCGTTTCGGTATCGATGCTCCAGAAGCTGATCTGTCTGAATGGGAACAAGTAATTTACGAAGAAGCTAACCCAACGGGTGAAGTAACGATTGGTATGGTTGGTAAGTACATTGAACTGCCAGATGCATACAAATCAGTAAATGAAGCGCTGAAACACGCAGGCTTGAAAAATCGCCTAAGTGTCACAATTAAATATGTAGATTCACAAGATGTTGAGTCTAAAGGCACTGAAGTTCTACAAGGCCTAGATGCAATCCTAGTTCCTGGTGGCTTTGGCGATCGTGGTGTGGAAGGTAAGATCCTTGCTGCACAATACGCTCGTGAAAACAAAGTACCTTACTTAGGTATCTGTCTAGGTATGCAAGTTGCTCTTATTGAGTACGCTCGTAACGTTGCGAAGATGGAAGGTGCACACTCTTCTGAATTCTGCAAAGAAACTAAATACCCTGTTGTTGGCCTAATCACTGAGTGGATTGACGGCGAAGGTAAAGTTGAAGAGCGTACTGAAAAATCTGACCTAGGCGGCACAATGCGTCTTGGTTCACAGCTTTGTCACCTAGCGAAAGGGACGAAAGCTTACGAATTATACGGTAGCGCGACGATCCATGAACGTCACCGTCACCGTTACGAAGTGAACAACAATCTTCGTCCACAAATCGAAAAAGCGGGCCTAAAAGTATCGGGTCTATCTGCGGACAAGAAACTGGTTGAAGTTATTGAGAACCCGAACCACCCATGGTTCGTTGCTGCTCAGTTCCACCCAGAGTTCACTTCAACACCTCGCGATGGTCACCCATTGTTTGCAGGTTTCGTTAAAGCGGCTGGCGAATTCCAGCGCGGCGAATTAGAAAAGTAAAAAGGAATCCAGGTAGCTGCGTAAGTTGTGCTGCTACCTTTAAATTTGACATTTATATATTCAACGAGAAGGAAACATTCAATGTCTAAGATCGTTAAAGTTCTAGGTCGTGAAATCATCGATTCACGTGGTAACCCAACTGTAGAAGCTGAAGTACACCTAGAAGGCGGTTTCGTAGGTATGGCTGCTGCTCCATCTGGCGCATCTACTGGTTCTCGCGAAGCTCTTGAGCTACGTGACGGCGACAAATCACGTTTCCTAGGTAAAGGTGTTCTTAAAGCAATTGAAGCTGTAAACGGCCCAATCGCTGACGCTCTAGTTGGTAAAGACGCTAAAGCACAAGCTGACGTTGACCAAGTTATGATTGACCTAGACGGAACAGAGAACAAATCTCAGTTCGGTGCTAACGCTATCCTTGCTGTTTCTCTAGCGAACGCTAAAGCTGCTGCTGCTGCGAAAGGCATGCCTCTATACGAGCACATTGCTGAGCTAAACGGTACTGCTGGTCAGTTCTCTATGCCTCTACCTATGATGAACATCATCAACGGTGGCGAGCACGCTGATAACAACGTTGACATCCAAGAGTTCATGATCCAACCAGTTGGCGCTAAAACTCTTAAAGAAGGTCTGCGTATCGGCGCTGAAGTATTCCACAACCTAGCTAAAGTTCTTAAGTCTAAAGGCTACAGCACTGCAGTTGGTGATGAAGGTGGTTTCGCTCCTAACCTTAAATCTAACGCTGAAGCTCTAGAAGTTATCGCAGAAGCTGTTGCAGCTGCTGGTTACGAACTAGGTAAAGACGTTACTCTTGCTATGGACTGTGCAGCATCTGAGTTCTTCGACAAAGAAGCTGGCATCTACAACATGAAGGGCGAAGGTAAAACTTTCACTTCTGAAGAGTTCAACCACTACCTAGCTGAACTAGCTAACAACTTCCCAATCGTTTCTATCGAAGACGGTCTTGACGAGTCAGATTGGGATGGCTTCAAGCACCAAACTGAACTTCTAGGCGACAAGCTTCAAATCGTTGGTGACGATCTGTTCGTTACAAACACTAAGATTCTTGCTGAAGGTATCGAGAAAGGCGTAGCTAACTCTATCCTTATCAAGTTCAACCAAATCGGTTCTCTAACAGAGACTCTAGCTGCTATCAAGATGGCTAAAGACGCTGGCTACACTGCAGTAATCTCTCACCGTTCTGGCGAAACTGAAGATGCAACTATCGCTGATCTAGCGGTAGGTACAGCTGCAGGTCAAATCAAAACTGGTTCTATGAGCCGTTCTGACCGTGTTGCTAAGTACAACCAACTTATCCGTATCGAAGAAGCTCTAGGTTCTAAAGCTCCTTTCAACGGTCTTAAAGAAGTTAAAGGTCAATAATTCACTCTTGGTTTTAAACCAACGGAATTGTTAATCTAAACTTTAAATGCCTCGCTTATGCGGGGCATTTTTTTGCCTCAAATTCCTCATTCCCTAGACTGACGAAGAAAGGAGTAGGGAGCTTCATTGTTACCACTCACTATTCTGTCCAATAATTCCCCGACTTATTGATTCCCTGACACCACATATCTCGCACCAATAAGCGCATTATGGTATATATGTGCCTTATTCTAGTTCCTTCTTTTTCAACCGGCGAAAGGTGTTATGCGAATTTTTGCTTTAGTACTGCTCATAGTGTTTGGCTGGCTACAACACACACTGTGGCTCGGTAAAAATGGTATTTCTGATTACTACGGTGTGAACAACGAAATCCAAGTTCAGCAGCAAGTAAATGAAAAGCTTCATCTTCGCAATGCTGAGATGTTTGCGGAAATCGACGATCTACGCCAAGGCTTAGACGCGATAGAAGAGCGCGCACGTCATGAGCTGGGAATGGTGAAAGAAGGCGAAACGTTTTATCGTATTATTGGTGAGGAATCTCATTAATGTCGAACCAACTTCAAAGCGTTATTGCAGTGGTCCCCGCAGCGGGCGTCGGCAGCCGAATGAAGGCAGACCGTCCCAAGCAATATCTTCAAATTCACGGTAAAACGATTTTAGAGCACACGGTTGAGAAACTGTTGTCTCACCCTCAAGTGTCTAAAATTGTGGTAGCGGTCAGCGACGATGATCCTTACTACCCTGAATTACCGCTTAACCTTAATCCCCAGGTGATCAGAGTATCCGGCGGAACGGAACGAGCCGACTCGGTGCTTTCTGCTCTGGACTATATTGCCCAACAGCAACTCAATGATTGGGTGATGGTGCATGATGCCGCTAGGCCTTGTATCCAATTGAGCGATATCGACAAACTGATCTCTGGGGCTATGACCCATGATGTGGGCGCGATTTTAGCTGCGCCGGTCCGCGATACAATGAAGCGTGGTGCTCAAGGACAAATTGAACACACGGTCGATCGCGTCGATCTCTGGCATGCGCTTACCCCTCAGATGTTCCGATCTAAGCCTTTACGGAAAGTCTTGAGTGAAGCCTTGCAACAAGGTGTTTTAATTACCGATGAAGCGTCTGCGTTTGAGTGGAAAGGTTTATCACCAGCACTGATTGCTGGGCGTTCAGATAATTTTAAGATTACTCAGCCTGAAGATTTGACTTTGGCTGAGTTCTATTTAAGTCAGAATAAGGAATAATGATGATTCGTATTGGCCATGGCTTTGATGTACACAAATTTGGTGGTGAAGGCCCGGTAATTATTGGTGGCGTGAGCGTCCCTTATGAACAGGGTCTTATCGCACACTCAGACGGTGATGTTGCCCTGCACGCATTATGCGATGCTTTACTGGGTTCAATTGCAGCCGGTGATATTGGTCGTCATTTTCCTGATACGGATGATGAGTGGAAAGGCGCAGATAGCCGCGAATTACTGAAAGATGTTTACCGTCGAGTAAAAGAGCAAGGTTATGTGATTGGTAATGCAGATATTACTATCATGGCGCAAGCTCCAAAGATGGGTCCTCATATAGACTCTATGTGCCAAGCCATTGCTCAAGATTTAGAAACAAGTATTGGCAATGTGAATGTAAAAGCCACGACTACCGAGCGTTTAGGTTTTACAGGTCGCAAAGAGGGCATCGCATGTGAAGCGGTGGTCCTAATTACTAAAAGTGCGTAAGCACCAACACGAAAAGAACAGCATGTCAGATATTTTATCTTCATTGGCTTACCTAAACGGTAAACCAACTGCGAAAGCAAAACTAAAAGCAAAAGCCGAACACTTTGTCGTTAATGAAGACTTGGGTTTTGAGTTTACTGGTGAAGGCGAGCACTTAATGGTGCGTATTCGTAAAACTGGTGAGAACACGAGCTTCGTAGCAAACGAACTGGCTAAAGCGTGTGGTGTTAAGTCGAAAGACGTGAGCTGGGCTGGTTTGAAAGACCGTCATGCTGTAACAGAACAGTGGTTGAGCGTGCATCTGCCAAAAGGTGAGCCTGACTTTTCTGCTTTTCTCGCACAATACCCAAGCATTGAGATCTTGGCGACAGCACGTCACAACAAAAAGTTACGTCCAGGCGATTTAGTTGGCAACCAATTCGAGCTGACTTTGTCTGAAGTAACGGATTGTGATGATGTGGTAAAGCGTTTAGAAAAAGTCGCTCAAGTGGGCGTGCCAAATTACTTCGGTGCTCAGCGCTTTGGTAATGAAGGTAACAACTTATCTGAAGCTCGTCGTTGGGGTCGTGAAAACGTTCGTACGCGTAATCAGAATAAGCGCAGCTTGTATCTTTCTGCGGCTCGTTCTTGGATTTACAACTTAATTCTTTCTGACCGTATTGAGCAAGATGCGTTTGCGTCGGCATTGGTTGGCGATATTGTCGTGAAAGACGGCGCTCAATTAGCGGTAACAGCGGATAACATCGAAGCGGTAAACCAAGACATCGCGAACGGCTCTGCGTTTATTACTGTTGCTTTAGCAGGAGATAATGCGTTACCGACGACGGATGCCTCTCAAGCTTTAGAGCAGAAACACCTTGATGCTGAACCGGATCTAATGGCTCTTATTTGTGGCAACCGTATGCGCCATGATCGCCGCGAAGCTTCGCTGAAGCCGATGGGTTTAGCGTGGGAAGTGAACGAAGACAATGTCACTCTTAAGTTCTCTCTCGATGCAGGTTGTTTCGCAACCGCTATTGTTCGTGAATTGGTTGAAGAAGTTCACGTAGAGAGAAGCTACGAGCAATAACGATTCTGTTTGGAGCGAAGTCACTTGATATCGGAAATTAAGTGACTTGGCATTGGAACAAAAGAAAGGATACAAGATGAAGATTTTACTCAGCAACGATGATGGTGTGCACGCTCAAGGTATTCATGAGCTGGCCAATGAATTACGTGATCTTGCTGAAATTATCATTGTTGCACCTGACCGTAATCGCTCGGGCGCTTCAAATTCATTAACTTTAGAACAGCCTTTACGTGTTCAAGAAATTACCGAAAATACATATTCGGTACAAGGAACACCGACCGACTGCGTACATTTTGCGTTAAATGAGCTGCTAAAGAATGATATGCCTGATCTGGTATTAACGGGTATTAATCATGGTGCTAACTTGGGTGACGATGTGCTTTATTCAGGCACAGTGGCAGCCGCAATGGAAGGGCACTTTTTAGGCGTTCAATCGGTGGCGTTTTCTCTGGTGGGTAAAAAACATTTTAAGACAGCGGCGGCCATTGCTCGTCGTATCGTCGAACAACATTTAGCAAACCCAATCCCAACCAATCGCCTGTTAAACGTCAATATCCCTGATTTAGCGTTAGAGCAGTTGTCTGGTACTCAGGTAACACGCTTAGGTGCTCGTCATCATGCTGAAGATATGATTAAGCAAAAAGACCCACGAGGTCATGATATCTATTGGCTTGGTCCTCCGGGAAAAGAGCAAGATGCCGGTGAAGGCACGGATTTTTACGCTATCGAGCATGGCTTTGTATCGGTAACACCATTACAAGTTGACCTGACTGCGCACGAGTCGTTGGGGGCGATGACAACATGGTTAGAGGAGAAGTAAGTGAGTAATCCGCATGCAGAGCGCTTAATTACTTTTCTGATTGAAAATGGCATTCAGGATCAAAAGGTTCTTGATGCTATTTATCAACTGCCGAGAGAGAGCTTTTTATCACAAGCGATGTATCATCAAGCTTATGATAATAATGCGCTTCCTATCGGACAGGGCCAGACGATTTCTCAGCCGTACATTGTTGCTAAGATGACAGAGTTGCTAGAATTACAGCAAGATAGCCGTGTTTTAGAAATCGGAACTGGCTCAGGTTATCAAACGGCGGTCTTGGCTCAACTGGTTGATCATGTGTATTCGGTTGAAAGAATTAAATCATTGCAATGGGATGCCAAGCGTCGTCTTAAACAGCTCGATTTCTACAATATTTCAACCAAGCACGGTGATGGCTGGCAAGGATGGTCTTCGAAAGCCCCTTTTGATGCGATTATCGTAACTGCTGCCGCAGAGTCGATTCCTCAAGCGCTTTTGCAACAGCTGAAAGATGGTGGTCGCTTATTGATTCCTGTCGGTGATGACGAACAGCAATTGTTGAAGATTGTTCGCCATGGTGACGAGTTTTTATCGAGTGTTATCGAGATGGTGAGATTTGTACCTCTCGTCCCTGGTGAGCTAGCTTAATAAAAGACTAATGGTGTAGGTGGATAGAGAGTCGATGCGTTCGAAGTTGTTAAAAGGAAGTACTTTATTGCTTAGTTGTGCACTTGTTGGGTGTGCGGCGAATTCACCTGCGCCCGTTTCAAGCCTAAACAAGAATTACTCATCGATTGATCGTGGTAGTTATCGCGGCAGTTACTATGAAGTAAAAAAAGGCGACACCCTTTACTTCATTGCTTATGTCACCAATAAAGACGTTAAAGACCTCATCGGTTATAACAAACTCGCTGCTCCTTACACTATCCACCCGGGGCAGAAGCTTAAGTTGTGGCGTCCGAGTTACAATGCGCCAGCGTATGGTAAATCAACAGTAGCGGTTGCAGCCGTTGCTGCGCCTGTCGCGGCATCCACAACTTCATCTGCGGCAAGTAAACCGAAAAATACGCCACAGAAGAGTAAAAACTCTAAACCTGCTCCAGCTCAAACTACCACCAAAGTGGTGAAAAAAGATCCACCAAAGAAGGTTGAACAATCCAAATCAAAGGAGTATGTTGGTTCTAAAGGTAAACAGAATGTTACACCGTCCACCAAACCAACAAGTGATAAAGTATCCAAATGGTTATGGCCAACTAAAGGGAGAGTAATCAAGAATTTCTCTGTAGGCGAACAAGGAAATAAAGGCATCGACATAGCAGGACAGCGAGGTCAGCCAATAGTATCTACTGCAGGGGGAACGGTTGTTTATTCGGGTAATGCACTACGAGGCTACGGCAATCTAGTGATTGTGAAGCACAATGATAATTACTTAAGTGCATACGCGCATAACGACCGACTATTAGTATCTGAAGGGCAAAGTGTGAAACCAGGGCAGAAGATTGCAACTATGGGAAGCTCTGGAGCCAGCAGTGTTAGGCTGCACTTTGAGATTCGTTACCAAGGTAAATCGGTTAATCCAAAACGATATTTACCTTAAATACAATATGCAAAAATTACGTATTGTATGGAGTGACATAGTCATTTAGCGACATATCAAGTTGTGATGTCATGCTAATTTCGCCAGGGGGAGGCGTTATGAGTATAAGCAATGCAGTAACCAAAGAAGAGTTCGATCTTAACCAAGCAACCACGGAACCGGAAGCTCTTGGAAAAGCAAAACGAACAGTCAAAAAGAAAACCGAAGCGAAAGAAGAAGTTGAAGTTACGTCTAAAAGTTTAGATGCTACTCAGCTTTATCTAGGCGAAATCGGTTTCTCACCACTACTAACCGCTGAAGAAGAAGTGCTTTATGCACGACGAGCTCTACGCGGTGATGAAGCAGCACGTAAACGCATGATCGAAAGTAACCTGCGTTTAGTGGTAAAAATTTCACGTCGTTATAGTAACCGTGGTCTTGCACTTCTTGATCTTATTGAAGAAGGCAACCTAGGTTTGATTCGCGCCGTAGAGAAATTTGACCCAGAACGTGGTTTTCGCTTCTCAACTTACGCGACATGGTGGATTCGTCAAACCATTGAACGTGCGTTAATGAATCAGACTCGCACTATCCGTTTGCCAATCCATGTTGTGAAAGAGCTGAACATCTACCTGCGTACCGCAAGAGAGCTATCACAAAAACTTGATCATGAACCAACGGCGGAAGAAATTGCTTCTAAGCTAGATAAGCCTGTTGGTGATGTGAGTAAGATGCTTCGTCTAAACGAAAGAGTGAGCTCTGTTGATACGCCAATTGGTGGTGACGGTGAGAAAGCACTGTTGGATATTATTCCAGACATCAACAATTCAGATCCTGAGGTTTCAACTCAAGATAGCGATATCAAGAACTCATTGATTTTCTGGCTTGATGAACTGAATCCTAAGCAGAAAGAGGTACTTGCACGTCGCTTTGGACTACTGGGTTACGAACCGTCAACACTAGAAGAAGTAGGCCGTGAAATTAGCCTGACTCGTGAACGTGTTCGTCAAATCCAAGTTGAAGGTCTTCGCCGTCTACGTGAGATTCTTATCAAGCAAGGTCTGAATATGGAAAATCTGTTCAATGTAGAAAACGACTAAATGAACTGATGATGTTTCTTTGAATAGAAGACAAATAAAAACGCTGACTTTAAGTCAGCGTTTTTTTGTTTGTGGCTTTTGTATTTTATGCTGCTGACTTAAGCGACAGTACAAAACGACAATAGCAAGCGACAATAACAAGCTACTTGGAAAGAGACTAAAGCAACTTCTTCAAACGATAGAGTTCTTCTAACGCTTGGCGAGGAGTTAAATCATCAGGGTCAACATTCGCTAGTGCTTGCTCTACTTCACTCGGTTCAGGTATCAGGCTCAGTTGGTTGGCGATATCAACGCCGCTTGGCTTTGATGTTGGAGAGTCGATACTCAATGCCTCTAACTGAGTCAGCTTCGCGCGTGCATTTTTGATTACCGCTTTCGGTACACCAGCCAATCCAGCTACCGCGAGGCCGTAAGATTTACTTGCAGCACCTTCTTGAACTGCGTGCATAAAGGCGATGCTGTCGCCATGTTCAACCGCATCCAAGTGTACGTTCGCTAAGGTTGGGATTTGGTTCGGCAGTTCAGTTAGCTCAAAGTAGTGCGTTGCAAATAGTGTCATCGCATTAATTTGATTCGCTAGCCATTCCGCACTTGCCCAAGCCAGAGACAGACCATCGTAAGTACTGGTACCACGACCGATTTCGTCCATTAGCACAAGGCTATTTGGTGTTGCGTTGTGCAGAATATTCGCGGTCTCTGTCATCTCAACCATGAAGGTTGAACGACCCGAAGCTAAATCATCCGATGCGCCAATACGCGTAAAGATACGGTCGATAGAGCCAATCGTCGCGCTTTCTGCTGGTACATAACAACCGATATGAGCCATAAGCGCAATGAGTGCTGTCTGACGCATGTAGGTCGACTTACCACCCATGTTTGGACCTGTGATGATCAGCATCTTACGTTGATCGTTGAGGTCGATAGGGTTAGCAATAAAGGGTTCGTCCATCACTTGTTCAACAACGGGGTGACGACCCGCCTGAATTTGTACACCAGCAGACTCTGTCATTGTTGGACGACAGTAATCAAGGGTGTCTGCACGTTCAGCTAAGTTCTGTAGAACATCAAGCTGAGACACTGAAGATGCAATGTTTTGCAGTCGCTCTAAATAAGGCAATAACAAATCAAACAGCTCTTCCCACAACTTCTTCTCGATAGCTAGGGCTTTCGATTTAGAGCTGAGAACTTTGTCTTCGTGCTCTTTCAGCTCAGGAATAATGTAACGTTCTGCATTTTTCAGCGTTTGGCGGCGAACATAGTGTGGTGGCACAAGATGGCTTTGTCCGCGGCTTACCTGAATGAAGAAACCGTGGACGTTGTTGTAGCCAACTTTTAGCGTGTCGATACCGTGACGTTCACGCTCTTCTTGCTCAAGCTTATCCAGAAACTCGGTTGCACCTGCAGCAAGGTCGCGCCATTCATCTAGTTCGGCGTTGTAGCCTTCTGCTATCACACCACCATCGCGGATAACCACGGGTGGGTTCTCTTTGATCGCACGCTCAAGCAGTTCAGATACTTCATCCACAGGCGAAGCATACTGAGCAAGCTGAGTTAGATATGGGTGTTTAAGTTGCGTTAGCGTTTCAGCAAGCTCTGGTAGGTATTCCATCGCTTGGCGAAGTCGTGCCATATCACGTGGACGTGCAGAGCGAAGGGCAAGACGAGCAAGAATACGTTCGATATCACCGATCTGTTTCAGCGTTGGTTGTAACTCTGTAAATAGAGCAAGATCTTTCATTTCACCAATCGCATCTAAGCGTTGGTCAAGAGCTGAAATATTACGCATGGGTTGATGTAGCCAACGCTTAAGCATACGGCTACCCATAGCCGTCGCGGTGTGGTCAAGCACTTCAGATAGGGTGTTATCGGTGCCGCCACTAAGATTTTGAGTGATCTCCAAATTACGGCGAGTAGCCGCATCAAGGATCACAGAATGATCTTGCTTATCCATTGTGAGTGAACGGATATGCGGAAGGGCAGTACGTTGCGTATCTTTAACGTATTGGATCAGACAACCCGCAGCGCATAAACCTAGTTTTGCGCTTTCAACACCAAAGCCAACTAAGTCACGAGTACCAAATTGTTGATTCAGTTGCTGCTTCGCTGTATCTAATTCAAATTCCCATACCGGGCGACGGCGATTGCCATTACGACTTGCCATCAAATTTACAGGTTCGAAATCTTCAGGGAATAGCAGTTCACGTGGTGACGTTCTTTGTAGTTCTGCCGCCATTGCTTCTTCGGTTTCCGGCTCACATAGTTGGAATCGACCAGAAGTAATATCAAGCGTCGCGTAGCCAAATTTACCATTGTGGTGGTAAATGGAGGCTATAAGGTTATCAACACGCTCAGAAAGCAATGCTTCATCCGTTACTGTCCCTGGTGTCACAATTCTTACGACAGCGCGATCAACCGGGCCCTTTGAAGTTGCTGGATTACCAATCTGCTCACAAATTGCTACGGACTCGCCCAACTGCACTAACTTCGCAAGATAACCTTCCACGGCATGGTATGGAACGCCCGCCATAGGGATAGGCTCACCGTTTGAAGAGCCACGTTTAGTTAGTGAAATATCGAGGAGTTGAGAGGCTTTCTTAGCGTCATCGTAGAAAAGCTCGTAGAAATCTCCCATGCGGTAGAACAGCAAAATTTCTGGATTTTCTGCTTTTAGTTTTAGGTACTGCTGCATCATAGGAGTATGTTTTTGATCGGCTTTCACAGTTAACTTCTTTCGTTTATTTCTATTGCGGCTTAGGATACGTGAAAGCGTTTCGTGCGAAAAGCGACACATGCGAAAAGATGCAAATCCAAATGATATACATCTAGATTAAGGGAAGCCAAAGATGCAGACGACTCAAGCTCTTAGTGAAAAACTCGGACACTTACTTGCGAAGCATAAACATGTATTAGTGACGGCTGAATCTTGCACTGGCGGTGGCGTTGCAAGCGCGGTAACGGATATTGCTGGTAGCTCGGCTTGGTTTGACCGTGCTTTCGTGACCTATAGTAATGAAGCGAAACAAGAGATGATCGGTGTTCAGCTTGAAACCTTAGTTGAGTTTGGTGCTGTGAGTGAGCCAGTGGTTATAGAAATGGCTCACGGGGCACTGCAACATTCAAACGGCACTATTTCTGTGTCTATCAGCGGTATTGCTGGCCCGGGCGGCGGCACGGAAGAGAAACCGGTAGGGACTGTGTGTTTTGCTTGGAAAGTAGTAAATGGGTGGAACAAAGTAGGAACGCATGTATTTACAGGCGATAGATCACAAGTACGCGAACAAGCTACGTACCATGCCTTACAAGTTATTTATGATTACCTATCAATGGAAGACAAGTAACATTTGTACAAATTATTTTCATACAGGTATAGACACTGTATGAATCAACAGTATAATAAAAGCCAATTAGTCACCCCTTTGTGGGTTAGAAATAGATTCTAAGTCGCTTGTTGAAACAACCGATTATGTGGAGATAGAAATGGACGAGAATAAACAAAAAGCGTTAGCTGCAGCCCTTGGTCAGATTGAAAAGCAATTTGGTAAAGGTTCTATCATGCGTCTTGGTGATAACCGCACAATGGACGTAGAAACTATTTCTACAGGTTCTCTATCTCTAGATATCGCACTAGGTGCTGGTGGCTTACCGATGGGACGTATCGTTGAAGTTTACGGTCCAGAATCATCAGGTAAAACAACGCTAACGCTTGAGCTTATTGCTGCAGCGCAGAGAGTGGGTAAAACGTGTGCATTCGTGGATGCGGAACACGCACTTGACCCTATCTACGCTCAAAAGTTGGGTGTTGATATCGATGCTTTGCTTGTATCTCAACCTGATACCGGTGAACAAGCTCTAGAAATCTGTGATGCACTGGCTCGTTCAGGTGCTATCGATGTTCTTGTTATTGACTCGGTTGCTGCACTAACACCTAAAGCTGAGATCGAAGGCGAAATGGGCGATAGCCACATGGGTCTTCAAGCGCGTATGCTTTCTCAAGCAATGCGTAAGCTGACAGGTAACCTTAAACAGTCTAACTGTATGGCTATCTTCATTAACCAAATTCGTATGAAAATTGGTGTAATGTTCGGTAACCCAGAAACAACAACAGGTGGTAATGCACTTAAGTTCTACGCATCTGTTCGTCTTGATATTCGCCGTACTGGTGCAATCAAAGATGGTGATGAAGTTGTTGGTAACGAGACTCGTATCAAGGTTGTTAAGAACAAGATTGCTGCACCATTCAAACAAGCTGAAACTCAAATCCTTTACGGCAAAGGCTTCAACCGCGAAGGTGAGCTTATCGATTTAGGTGTTAAGAATAAGCTAGTTGAGAAAGCGGGCGCTTGGTACAGCTACAAAGGCGACAAGATCGGCCAAGGTAAATCGAACTCTTGTAAGCACCTACGTGAAAACCCAGAGATCGCTCTGGAACTTGACACTAAGCTTCGTGAATTGCTACTGACTCCTGCTGTTCTTGAAGAGAAAGGCGCAGAGAAAGAAGAAGAAAACGAAGAGCTATAAGCTAACGGTTTATAGAGCGGTGTTTGAAAGGAACATTCGCTTTGAAAGAATAGGAAGCCTCGCATATTTTATGCGGGGCTTTTTTTGTCAAAGTATCTGTCCCCATCCTTGCAGCGCCTTGCTAGATCTATTTGGTTGTTTGAGGTAGCTTGCCAATTTTTTGTTTGTTCCCTATCTGAGCTAGTGGAATATTCTTCATTTTATCGATTTCCAACTAAAATCCTGCCCAAGGGTGTCTTTTCTACAAGAAAACTAGTCGAAGCCTTAACCATGATCTACAATACGGCAAAATTCTAACTCGACTATTTTCAGGAAGAGCTGCATGTACATGAGCACTGATGAGGTTCGCAACGCGTTCCTTAAGTTCTTTGAGAGCAAAGAACACCAAATCGTAGACAGTTCATCGTTAGTTCCACATAACGATCCAACCCTGCTGTTCACTAACGCAGGTATGAACCAATTCAAAGATTGCTTCCTAGGCGCCGAAAAGCGTGCCTACTCTCGAGCAACTACGGCTCAGCGTTGTGTACGTGCGGGTGGTAAACACAATGACCTTGAAAACGTAGGTTTCACGGCTCGTCACCACACATTCTTCGAAATGCTAGGCAATTTCAGCTTTGGCGATTACTTCAAAGAAGAAGCGATTGGGTTTGCTTGGGAATTCCTGACTGAAACATTAGGTCTGCCAAAAGATCGCCTGTTAGTAACGGTTTACGAGACAGATGACGAAGCGTTCGATATCTGGAACAAGAAAGTAGGTATTCCTGCTGATAAGATTGTTCGTATCGGCGATAAAGAAGGCGGCAAGAAGTTTGAATCTGATAACTTCTGGACGATGGGTGACACAGGTCCTTGTGGTCCATGTACTGAAATCTTCTACGATCACGGTGAGCACATTTGGGGCGACCGTCCTGGTACACCTGAAGAAGATGGTGACCGTTTTATCGAGATCTGGAACAACGTATTCATGCAGTTCAACCGTCACGCTGACGGAACTATGGAACCGCTACCTAAGCCAGCTGTAGATACTGGTATGGGTATTGAGCGTATCTCTGCAATCATGCAGGGCGTTCACTCTAACTACGAAATTGATGTATTCCAAAAGCTAATCAAGGCGACAGCAGAAGTAGTAGGTCACGACGACCTATCTAACCAATCGCTGCGCGTTATTGCTGACCACATCCGTTCTTGTTCATTCCTAATCGCTGATGGCGTAATGCCTTCAAACGAAGGTCGTGGCTACGTTCTACGTCGTATTATTCGTCGTGCAGTTCGTCACGGTAACAAGATTGGTGCACAAGGCGTGTTCTTCCACAAACTTGTGGGTGTACTGGCTGAAGTGATGGGTTCTGCGGCTGAAGAGCTGAAGAAACAACAAGAGCTTGTTGAAAAAGTACTTCGCATCGAAGAGGAGAACTTTGGTCGCACGCTAGAGCGTGGCATGGTTATCCTTAACGACGCATTAGACGCACTTGAAGGCAAAGAGCTTGACGGTGAAACAGTCTTCAAACTTTACGATACATACGGCTTCCCAGCTGACCTTACTAACGATGTAGCTCGTGAACGCGACTTTACCATCGATGAAGAAGGCTTTGAGAAGGCGATGGAAGCACAGCGTAAGCGTGCACGTGAAGCTGGCCAATTCGGTACTGATTACAACGCGACGATCAAAGTAGACACGAACACTGAGTTCTGCGGTTACACAGCGACTGAAGGTGCGGGTGAAATCTCTGCGCTATTTGTTGACGGCGAAGAAGTATCTTCACTATCGGCTGGCGACAAAGCAATCATCATCCTTGAAGAGACACCATTCTACGCTGAGTCAGGCGGTCAATGTGGTGACGCTGGTACGCTAAAAACAGCATCTGGTCTATTCAAAGTACAAGACACTCAGAAGCTAGGTAACGCATTTGCGCACCACGGTGAACTAGTTGAAGGTGTATTTGCTCAAGGCGATAAAGTAGAAGCTATTGTTGACGCTGAGCGTCGTGCTGCTATTTCACTAAACCACTCTGCAACTCACTTACTTCACTCTGCACTACGCGAAGTTCTAGGTGAGCACGTTGCTCAAAAAGGTTCTTTAGTTAAGCCAGACAACCTACGTTTTGACTTTTCTAACCTTGAAGCGGTAACACCGGCACAGATTAAAGAAGTAGAGCGTTTGGTTAACGCACAAGTTCGTAAGAACCACGTGATTGAAACCAACATTATGGACATCGAGTCAGCGAAAGAAAAAGGTGCAATGGCACTGTTTGGCGAGAAGTACGATGATGAAGTTCGCGTTCTGTCAATGGGCGATTTCTCTACTGAACTTTGTGGTGGTATCCACGCAAGCAACACGGGTGATATTGGCCTATTCAAGATCACTTCTGAAGGTGGTATTGCTGCGGGTATTCGTCGTATTGAAGCGGTAACGGGTGAAGCTGCTCTAGATGCAGTAGAAGCTCAGGCTAACGCTTACGAAGAGAAATTGGCTGAATCAGCTAAGAAAGCGAAATCGCTAGAGAAAGAAATCCAACTGCTTAAAGAAAAGATGGCTGCAGCTGAAGGCGCAAACATCATGGGCAAAGTAGAAGACATCTCTGGTACTAAAGTTTTGGTTGCTGCAATTGAAGGCGCAGACAACAAGAACCTACGTACTATGGTTGATAACGCTAAAAACCAAGTAGGTAGCGGCATCATTCTGATTGCGAATATCGCAGACGGTAAAGTTGGCTTGATTGCTGGCGTAACCAAAGACCTTATCGGTAAAGTAAAAGCGGGTGACCTCGTTAAGATGGTTGCTGAGCAAGTTGGCGGTAAAGGCGGCGGTCGTCCAGATATGGCTCAAGCGGGCGGTACCGACGTTGAAGCACTGCCAGAAGCACTTAAATCTGTGCGTACTTGGCTAGAAGAGCGTCTTTAAGCTTAAGTAATTGATACAAAGATGCCCAATCAGTTGATTGGGCATCTTTTATTTTGCCTATTGGAAGTGTGTTTAAACAAGGTTTGATTGAGATTAACCAAGAAGTCTAATGGTGGCGTTAGACTCCTTGGTTAATTTTTTATTGCTTCGCCCTGACGCGGAGTATGTGTTTTTTTGTCATATATAGACATTGGTCTTGGGAAGGTGAGGACGGGTGAAAATGCCTCTTATCGTGCAGAAATTTGGTGGAACGTCGGTGGGTTCAATAGAGCGGATCCATCATGTAGCAGAAAAAATCATTGAAGCGAAAAATGAAGGGAACCAGATCTTGGTTGTCGTTTCTGCTATGTCAGGTGAAACAAATCGGTTAGTTAACTTAGCTTCACAAGTTGATAGTGTCCCAAACGCTAGAGAATTGGATGTGTTGTTAACGGCTGGAGAACAAGTTTCCATGGCTTTGTTGGCGATGACGTTGCACAAGTTGGGTTATGAAGCGACATCGATGACCGGCTATCAAGCCAAGATACACACCGATTCTAATCATAATAATGCGACGATTGAGCGTATTGATACCGCTCCTATTAGAGCGCTGTTAGATGATGACCAGATTGTCATTGTTGCAGGTTTTCAAGGTGTTAACGCGAAAGGTGATATCACAACCTTAGGACGAGGTGGTTCAGATACCACGGCCGTTGCATTAGCGGGCGCGCTTCAAGCTAAAGAGTGTCAGATCTATACCGACGTTGATGGCGTATATTCCTGCGACCCTAGAGTGGTTAAGCAATCTAAAAAATTAGATACCTTAGACTTTCCCTCTATGGAAGAAATGGCTCGCAGAGGCGCTAAGGTTTTGCACCTTCCATGTGTTCAGCATGCGTGGCGACACAATGTACCACTGAGAGTACTTTCGAGTTTTGAAGAAGGCGAGGGCACTCTCATCGCGGGTAATGATTGTTTGAATGATATTGCTGGAATAGCCATTCAAAGAGATATGGTTCGCATCGAGTGTTTGAATCAAGATTTACCGTCTCTCATGTCGCATTGCCAGTTGTTAGGGATCGAAGTCTGTAGTGTGATCGAGGAAACAGAACGGGCAGCGCTCATTATCAAACCGGACATAAGTGCTAAATTAAAACTAGTTTTTGCTGAAAAAATCCGTAATAGTGAATATGTTAGTTTGTTAACTGTGGTAGGAAGCCGAACGCAAGAAATTGTGGTCAGTTCACATGGATTGTTGTCTGAAGGCGAAATTGATGTACAACATCACTTATTGCAGCAGCAGTCTTTAACTTTGGTGATATCACCAACGCAAGTCGATATAGCTGCTAACATATTACACAATGCATACATCGTAGCGCGTGAAACACAGGGTTATCTTAAAAAAGAAGTGCATTTTGGTTAAATAAACTCAATCGATAGTTTACGAAAATATAACTTTTGTTGGATAATGCTCTCGTAGCTAGATAAATTTAGAGATTACTCAAGGAGCAAAGAATGCTAATTTTGACTCGCCGTGTTGGCGAAACACTGATGATTGGTGATGAAGTAACAGTTACTGTACTAGGCGTTAAAGGTAACCAAGTACGTATTGGTGTTAACGCACCTAAAGAAGTATCTGTTCACCGTGAAGAGATCTACATGCGCATTCAAGCTGAAAAAGGTAATGGTAACGTTGCATCTGGCAACTACTAATACTTTTGCGTAGAAGAGGGGCTAGCATTGTTGCTAGCCTTTTTTGATCTTGGGGTGCACATAATCACAACTTAGCAATAGGTTGATTCACTAGCTGGTTTAGTTTTAGATGCTGGATGGAGTGCTTGATATAGAAAAGCCACGCCACCAGAGTTAACTCTTATTGAAGCATCGTGAGATTTGTTTGCCATAGTTCAAGTTTTACTGACTTACCCTATGGCGAAATAGAGCATCCCGTAGTATGGTGCAATCAGCAGTGACACTTACTGCGAGATAAATTAGATAATTGTTTTCTGCTGTTAATTATTGCCAATCTTTCACCTTAATTTTTAAGGAAAAAAGCGCTAATTGGATGTTATAAGTTCAATTTGCAAGCGCTTTGATTAAATTGCAAACGGTTGAATGTTTTTGTCCGGTTTTTTTCAATAAAGTGTTTGACATATTTTCGGTAAAACGTAATATGTGCCTCCGCAAGACGGTGAGGTGGCCGAGAGGCCGAAGGCGCTCCCCTGCTAAGGGAGTATGTGGTTTATAGCCGCATCGAGGGTTCGAATCCCTCCCTCACCGCCATTTCTTGCACGTTTGAATTTGCAAGCAAACACAGAAGTAACAATGTGCGCCCTTAGCTCAGCTGGATAGAGTACCTGGCTACGAACCAGGCGGTCGGAGGTTCGAATCCTCCAGGGCGCACCATTCTTTAGATTACTTTGTTAAGAAGTAATGGATAAGAATAATGAATTAGGTGAGGTGGCCGAGTGGCCGAAGGCGCTCCCCTGCTAAGGGAGTATGTGGTTTGTAGCCGCATCGAGGGTTCGAATCCCTCCCTCACCGCCATTCATTACAGGCCTATGGCCTTTTTTTTGTTTCGTAGAAACAAGAATGTGATATATTTCACAACTTCTTCACTTGAAGATACCGTGCGCCCTTAGCTCAGCTGGATAGAGTACCTGGCTACGAACCAGGCGGTCGGAGGTTCGAATCCTCCAGGGCGCACCACTATTTAGGGTTTTCATTAATCCTGATGTTGAACGTTTAGTTTTGCTTTATTGCCTTAACTAACGGCTTAATATCGAAACCGTTGCGCCCTTAGCTCAGCTGGATAGAGTACCTGGCTACGAACCAGGCGGTCGGAGGTTCGAATCCTCCAGGGCGCACCACTATTTAGGGTTTTCATTAATCCTGATGTTGAACGTTTAGTTTTGCTTTATTGCCTTAACTAACGGCTTAATATCGAAACCGTTGCGCCCTTAGCTCAGCTGGATAGAGTACCTGGCTACGAACCAGGCGGTCGGAGGTTCGAATCCTCCAGGGCGCACCACTATTTAGGGTTTTCA
>Ga0310122_10000042_pt1 | contig 91330 bp, 79 predicted proteins | sample CB6_Bottom_1051__FD_203503 | JGI IMG/M metagenome (GOLD analysis project Ga0310122, IMG submission 203503) | Marine microbial communities from Western Arctic Ocean, Canada - CB6_Bottom_1051 | ecosystem: Environmental > Aquatic > Marine > Oceanic | place: Canada: Western Arctic Ocean | collected... | reverse complement strand
GATACCCAGGCGCTTGCTCAACTGGGTATGGCAAGAGCAAGGTTCATCGCGTTGGCAACAAGAGACGCCAGACTAAGCGCCGAAAGAGACCGGCTTGGTCAGGTAAGCTACCCCGCATCAATCCAGCTCAACGGCCTGGACGCGGGCGCTGAGATGGCGGCACAGACAGAAATATTCAGAGCCCGCAGGGCTGCACTGGATGGCAGCGTTGAGGTCCTGGAACAACGTGAGCGGCAACTGAGATCAAAATTAACCGGTCTGGCTGCGCAAAAGTCCGCCAAAGAGGAACTGTCAAGCTCCTATGGCGACGAACTGGACGACGTAAGCGAACTTCTGAGCCAGGGATTCTCGAACAAAACGCGCCTGCGGGAATTAGAGCGCAATTTTACCCGCCTCAAAGGCGAGGCCGCTGAGCTTAGCGCTGCTATCTCGTCAACTGAAGTGGAAATTGGTGAAGCCCGGTTGCAAATTCTGCAGCTGCAACGGGAATTCCACAACGAAGTCGTCAATCAGCTAAGCGAGACGCAAACAGCCCTGACCGATATGAATGAGCGAATTAATGCCCTTGGAGACATCGTTAAAAGAACTGTTGTTCGAGCCCCCGTTGCCGGCATAGTTAATGGCTTGCGCTTTCATACCGAGGGCGGCGTCATCAGTCCGGGGAACCCGATTGCTGAAATAGTTCCCCAAAGTGTTGACTTGATAGTCACGGCAAGAGTGTCACCGAACGATATAGACCGGGTGAGTTTGGGACAGGACACAAGCATCCGCTTCTCCACATTTGGCAGCTCGGTGCCGACGATTTTTGGGCGCATACTCACCCTTTCCGCAAATAGTTTAAGCGATGAAGCTACCGGCATTGCCTATTACGAAGCCCGCGTTGAGGTTACTGAAGAAGGTTTGGCAAGCCTGGGTGATCTTGTTTTACTGCCCGGTATGCCGGCGGATGTATTTATCGCCACCGGTTCCCGAACCTTGCTCCAATACCTGTTTAAACCATTCTCCAACGCTATTGCCCGCAGCCTGATCGAAGACTAGTGATGCCAAAACATTCTGCTATAGCCCTGACGAGTCTGGTTCTGAGCCTCGCTTTTCCTGTACTTGCCCAGGCCGGTGAAATCCTGGAGGATTTTTTTTCCGCTGCTATCTTATCAAGTCCGCGACTACAGATCGCCGAAGAGCGTCTAAAAATAAGTTCGGCAAGAAAAGATATCGCCACCGGCGGCCTGCTGCCACAGCTAAACGCCAACGCCAATTTGTCAAATAATCGCCGTGATTCATTCAATCAATTGCAAACATTCAATGGCGAGCGATACTCTCTGCAACTGAGCCAGGTATTGTTTAACTGGCAGGCATTCTCTGCTCGAAAGCAGGCGCGTTTTTCCGAGGATCAGTATGAAGCCGAGTACTACGGTGAGTTGGCAAGCCTGTTAACCGAGGTTGCGGAAAAATACTTTGCTGTGCTGCAGGCGGTCGACGCAGTAAATTCTGCGCAATCCGAGGTAGACGCGGTATCTAATCAGCTCGCCCAAATTCAAAGCCTTTATGATCGTCAACTCTCGCAGATTACCGACTTGTACCAGGCCCAGGCCAGTTTGGCGGCGGCTCAGGGGGAGCGGCTGCAACTGCAAAGTGAGCTGACTATTCTCAGGGAAGCACTGCGTTCGATAAGTGGCATTAGTGTGGGGGAGTTGTTTAGCCTCAGTGATACTGCCGTGGTCCCGACTCTTGAAAACAGCATAAATTACTGGGTTGGTCAGGCGCAGCAGAATAATCATCAAATTCAGGCACGGGAATACGCAGTCAAAGCTGCCGAGTCGGGATTAGCGGCCAGCCGCGGCGCTTATATGCCTCGAGTATCGCTTATCGCGCAGCGTCAGAGTACCGACCTTGGCTTCGATAATGCCCCCATATACCTTACCGATAACACCTATATCGGTGTAGATATTTCTATCCCTTTGTTTGCCGGTGGAAGCAACCGGGCCCGTGTTCGGGAAGCCACCAGCCAGCAAAGAATTGCCGAGAACGAGCTGCGACAAGTGCAGCTGGAGGCTGGGGAGAGGGTAAGGGCAGCCTATCTGCAAGTGCAATCGGGAGAGACCCTTATTGCGGCCGCTCTGCAATTGGTCGATTCCACGGCACTCTCCTCGACGGCTATGCAAAGAGGATTTGAATTGGGTACAGTAACCAGTGTTGATGTGCTCAACGCCCTGCGTGATCAGTTCCAGGCGGAGAGGGCATTACAGGAATCCCGTTATGAACAGGTTAATGCTTTTTTAAGGCTGAAACGGGAAGCGGGTTTACTTACGGCAGACGATATGCTTGAGGTCAGCTCATGGCTTGAAGCACCTGATGCCTAGACCGGGGCCCCTTGGACCCACTGAAAAAATCACCACCAAAAACTTCGAGGCCAAAAACAAGGATCGTCTTACGCCGAGAATCTAAACATCGGGCCCTTTTTTACCCTTGCGTGGCCCATCTTCCTGACCTGCTCGCAAAGGGGTCATCTAACGGGGAGTATAACTCGTCCAACATGTCTGAGCTTCAACGCATCACCTCGGAATACGTCGAAAATGAAGATCGCGTACGCCTCACTGGCGAAGTCGAAACCGGTGCTACCGAGATTTTATGGCTAACACAACGTCTGCTCATCCGCATAGTCAATCACTTATTGCAATGGCTGGAGCAACAAACCTCGGTAGCCACACCGGAGGCCCTCAAAGATAAGCAGGCGGCAGACTTGGTTCAGGGTTTTGCCCAGCAAACTGCCAGCGCAGAACTGACGGCCGAGCAACCCGTTCAATCCATGGACACTGCCCTGGCGTGGATTGTGATCTCGGTTGACATAAGCAGGTCACCAAAGGCCGTAAAACTCAGCTTTAAAGGCGCCAACGAGGAGCAGGCGGCCTTAACCCTGGAAGCCCGGCAACTGCGGCAATGGCTGGGCATTATTCACCAGTTGTGGAGCGCGGCTGAATGGCCCCAGGCGATCTGGCCACAGTGGATGCAAGAGTCCAACAGGCCGGATACCGACAAAGGGGCTGAGACAGAGTCAGGCACCGCCGTTCACTAGCCCGAATATCTCACCAGTTGCCTGAAGTTTCAGGCAACTGGTGAGATATTCGGGCTAGTTGCTCATCGATACATCTCTATCACTTTGCGCGTCACGTCATGTAGAGCGCCAGTGAGCTGCTGCGGAGTAAATTCAAACAACCCCTCTGCCTGCCTGACGCTCGCTGGTAGAGTAAAGGTACGGGTCGTATTCAGCGCCTGCACCAGCTCCGGATAGTTATTCTGACTATTTTGACTGACATAGACGGCCATGGCTTGGGCCTTGATTGCACGCTGTGCGCTGATGTCAATCAGGCGATTCACCGGACTCTGAACGCTGATCTCGTAGGCAAAGGCCACCGGTGGCGCTTCCAGACTCTTCAGTGCAGCCCAGACCAGCTGTGCAGTCATGCGATGATCCGGATGCAGCTCAAGCAGGCCCGGAAAGAAGACGCTGGCCGGTGCTAGTTCTCCAATAAGCTGAGCGATTTTCTTCAAAAGGCGGGAACTGTGAACCAGGCCCCGGTCTGGTTCCGACCACCACTGCAGAGTATTTACTCCCAGCAGATTTGTCGCCTCGCGGGTTTCTCTTTGCCGCACCTCAATCAGGTCGGGAGCGTCTCCGCCCAGCGCCCCATCGGTCACTATTACGACGTGGGTGTCCAGGCCTTGCTCGCTGGCTTTGGCCAGAGAGCCACCCATACCAAAAGTTTCATCGTCGGCATGGGGTGCAAAAACCAGCCAGGGACCCGCTGGCAACGGCGAAACTTCATAGGGAATTAGTTGATTTTCTGCTACCACCGCTCGCTGCATTTCCAAGAACCCAATCGCTTACCAATTTCAGGTGATTCGGAGATGGCACACTGCCCACCGAGCCCTTATACTTTCCGGCGTTGACAATGTTACCATTTAATTTTCCCGAGTAATCGACTGTACATGACAATTTCTCTACTACGTCAATGGATATTGACGCCCATTAGCAACTACCGACTCTTTCACAATTTCACCAAACAGGATTTCTTTGGTCAATTTGCGGCGTCTATCGGTGGCTTTCTCTGGCTGTTTCTGACTCCGGTTGTGCAAATCATTACCTATGCCTTCGTGTTCAGGTTCGTGTTCGGCATCCGCGGTCCGGAGGAATTTGGCGAGACCAGTTTCGTCATCTTCATGGTCATCGGCTATATGCCCTGGTTCGCCTTCGCCGATGCCGTAAGCAAATCACCGGGGCTGCTGTTAGAAAAAGCGCCGTTGATAACCAAGGTCATGTTTCCGACCCAGATCATTCCGGTGGTGGGGACACTGGTGCCCTATTTGACCCATGGGATTGGCTTCGGTGTGCTGTTGTTCTATCTGGCCGTTACCGGTTATCTGTCCTGGCAGTGGCTCTGGCTGCCCCTGATTTTCTTTTTCCAGTTTTTATTTACCATGGGGTTGGTCGCGATTCTATCCGCGCTCTGCGTTTTCCTGAGGGACCTGCAACAACTCGTAGGATTGCTTGTTTTTATCTGGTTTTTTCTGACCCCGATCGTCTACCCCATCGGTATGATCGACAGCGCCTCGATTCAACTCCTGTTCCTGTTCAACCCTATGCATAGCTTTGTGAATATCTATCGGGAAGTGATATTGCTGGACCACTTACCGCTCATCAACTTGCAAATTATTGTTCCGGTTTCCCTGCTAAGTTATCTTGGTGGCGGCTGGTTTTATATGCGCATCAAGCATGCCTTCGGAGACGTATTATGAGTCCGGAGCAGGCGCCGCACAGAATCTCGGTCGAGGGCCTGTTTAAAGATTTCAAAATTTACGCACAACCTCAGGATCGCTTGATCGAGTTGTTACTGGGCAAACCGAGGCACGAGGTTTTCCATGTACTGAGCGACATATCATTCGCCGTGCCCAATGGCAAAAGCCTTGGCATCATCGGTGTCAACGGTGCCGGAAAATCTACCTTGCTAAAATTGTTGGTAGGCACCTTGCAGCCCACCGGTGGCAATATTTCATTACGCGGCCAGGTGGCGGCTTTACTGGAGCTTGGTGCGGGCTTTCATCCTGAATTCACCGGCCGCAAGAATATTTTCCTCAATGCTTCCCTGCTTGGAGTGCCTGACGAAAACATCGAACAGCTGGAAGCCGACATCATCGAGTTCTCCGAGCTTGGCTATTTTATTGATCGGCCAGTCAAAATCTATTCTTCAGGCATGTATGTGAGGCTGGCCTTTTCTATCGCCACCATGGTAAGACCCGACATTCTCGTTATCGACGAGGCGCTCTCGGTCGGCGATATGGCCTTTCAAAAAAAATGTGTACAGCGGATGAACGAATTCCGCGAACAACAAAAGACCATGGTGTTCTGCAGCCATTCCATGTTTCATGTACAGGAACTCTGCGACACAGCGATCTGGCTTGACCAAGGCAGAATCAGGGAAATGGGGGACAGCGATAAGGTAGTGGGCCATTACGAAGATTACTGTTCCAACAAAAAAGTCTATCACAGCATCCGGGAAGACATTCCCGAGGAGCTGAAACAGGCAAATGCCGATTCCGAAGGTGAGGGGAAAGGTGAGGGCAGAGTTCAGGATTGCAAAATTAATTCGTTGTCCGTGAAATCTCCCGAGGGTAATGAGCTGACATCGATACCGGCCTTAAGCGATATTGTTTTGGAAATGGAAATAGAGGTATTGGTCGATGGCATGGAAGGCAATTTTGGCTTTGCCTTTATGAAATCCGCCGAAGAGCCGATCGCTTCATTTCTTACCACCGGTGTCGATGACATCGAAAAGGGCCCATTTCGCAAGGGCGACAAGATCACCGTCGCCTTGACGGTGAAAAATATGGCGATGCGAGTGGGGGAATTTTATGTGCTCGGTGGACTGGCGGACAAGAGTGGCTTGCTCTGGTATGAAACCAAATTCAGCAAGCTGAAACATATTGATGTCAACAAGGGTGTTGGCCCATTGATCATGCATTCAGAATGGTCCGTAAAGCCGCCATCATGACAACAGGTGCCACGGGCAAGCTCTGAACAAGCCTAGGGGCAGCTCTGAATAATAAGGTGATGCCCTAATACTGAAACAGGTAGTCTTCTTCCGCTACGCGCGGCGCCGCCGTATCCGGCAGTCGCCCATAGGGATCAATCTTATAGATTCGAGGCAGGTTGTTGTAACTGCGCACCTCTACGATTTCCATGTAGGACTGGGTAACCGGGTCAGGATTGGCGAACTCATCCTCTTCCAGCATTTCCAAATAGTCCGAGCCTTCGATTTCAATTTCCCGGTAGACGAAAATCGAGTAGATATTGGATGTATTGTTGCCAACCCAGGCAGATAGCTCCTGCATATTTTCGAAAGGGACAATCTCTCCTATCTCGGCGCGATTCTGAATGTCTTCTATTTCCCGGTAGGCCAGAATGTTTTCGATGAGTTCATCATCGAGTCCCGGCAACAGGCGCATCGCCTCCCTGGTCGCCAGATTCAAATTGACTGTGCGGGTGTTGCCGTAGATAGTAAAAGCCGCATCCAGGTTAATGCCTTCCAGCAACTCGGCGAAGCCGCGAATGTGCAGGATTTCTTCGACGGTATCCAGTTCGGGATTATTGCGAGGCGTATACGCCTGTTCCAGCGATTGGTAGTAGTCTTTCTCCGCGCCATTCAGACCTTCCAGGTCGTTGAGGTCGGTCCAGTCGGTCCAGGCCGCCAGCAGGTCCTGTACTTCCTCCGGATCTGCGTCTTGCCCGCCCAACCTTTTCTCGATTAGCAACTGCATATTGCGTCGTGGAATGCGGTTCAGGTTGACCTTCCCAGCGTGATCATAGATTCGCACCACCAGCGATTCATCGGTAGGGTAGTTTAAGCTTAATACCTGGCCGTTGAAGCGATAGGCTGGTGTCCTGATTTCTCCCTCATCGGTCTCTTCCAGGGTTTCTCCGATCGGGCGGGGCATTCTCTCCAGCATCAGCTCCATCTCCGCCTGGCTGAGGGCCCCCATCAATTGCGGCCACTGGGAACTGGCTTCCTGGTTATGCAGGGCCGTCTTGGCGGATAGCCTGACCTTGCTGGCCATGGCAGTTACCAGCACCGTCAACAACACCGCCGTCCACAGGACAATAATAATGACCGAGCCGGATTGACGCTTTGCGGTTTTACTCATCATAGCCCCTGTTGCAGGCCCGTGTTTGGTCTGATGGAGCGGTGTTCGTTACTGCGAATTCGGGCGACGATTTCCAGCACTTCCCGGTCCCTGTCGTCTGGTTCGAACCTGACATAAACGGCCAGGGGTAATCCCAGATATTCCTCTGCCTCCCAGTCATCTCTCCAGCGCTTGCTCTCATCCAGCTCTTCATAAAGATAGCTGAACTCGGCCACATAGCCCGGCAGAATCAGTTGCGGTTCGCTTTCACTCAGACGCTCGGCAGGATTGTCACTGTAGGCTGGCGCCAATGCCAGGTAGACACCTTCGTCATCGACGGTGAATAGTTCCCAGGCAGTCAGTCCAGGAGTGCGCTGGGGCGAAACAGCCGACACCCAGCTGACAAAATCATCTTCGCCGGTGAAGTATATCTGCCGAGTAAGCGTATCTTCATTGGTATAACTGTGGGGAAACGCCCCCTGCAGTGCCCGATCGATCTGTAATATCGCCACTGCGTCATCGAGGTTTGCATCGAGGCTGTCTGAATTTCGGTTCCAGTCCTCAGCGACGATGTAGGCACCGGTACTGAGTAGCCCCAGCAGCATGCCGGTCAACGCCAGCGCCAACATGACCTCGATGAGAGTGAAACCGGACTGAGGCTCTGGGTTTTTCATATCAGTAATTCACCAGTCACCGTGGCAGCTCCAGCTGGATCCATCGACTGCCTGTTATAATTATGCCTCGATCCGAGTTGAGGATTTCGTACTCTTCCAGGGTAAAGGTGCTGGCTTGGGTTTTGCGGTCAGGTTCTTCGAGTATATCTATCGATCGAATTTCATAACTGTCATCTTCGAGTATTGGCTCGACGTCGAAATATTCATCTTCCAGTAATGCAAAGTTGGTGGCGGCTCGCAACCGGGTAGCTTCGATCAAGCTGGCCTCGGAACGCCATGATAGTTGTTTGCTACCGCCCAGTAGTGAAAACAGGCTGCCGAGAACGAAGCCGGTAATCGTCAGGGCGACAATAACCTCCAGTAGCGTGAATCCCGCCTGCATGTGTTGTCTATTCAATGACTTCACCATCCTCATCTAGGTTCTGTGTAGTCACTCTGCCGCTAAATGGATCAACAATTATGTTTACACTCAGGGAATCCTGAGAGAACAACAGGATGCCGCCGGTGCTACCGCCTTCGGGATAGAAGGTGATTTCAATTTTGTCTTCGACTTCGACTTCGCGGTCAGTGCTATCCCGATAGCGCACCGTGGTCCCAAAGCTGTCCCATCGACCCACGCTGTTTCGAGAGGCAGCGCCGGATCGTGGATTTTCGACGATGAAGAAACTGGCGGTGCTGGGTTGGCCGCTGACAACGGCAATGTGGCGGGAATAATTCAGCAGGGAAACAGCCTGGTGTACCTGAGCACGAAAAGATCGGGATTCCAGTCCGCCCAGATTCGGCACCACCAGAATACTGACCATACCCAGAATAGTGAGAACCAGTAACAACTCCAGTAAGGTAAAGCCCGCAGATCGAGAGTAGGTCTTACCACCGACAGCCTTAGAGTCCGATATCGGCGTCATCATCCTCGCCGCCCCGCTCACCGTCTGCACCATAAGAGATCAGGGTAAATTCCCGGCCGCTGGCGTCGTAGACGAAGTCATTGCCCCAGGGGTCCTTGGGCACTGCACGCCGCAGATAAGGCCCGTTCCAGGAAGCGCGTCCAGTTTCATTTGTCATCAGTCCATCGAGACTATCGGGATACTCACCCACGTCCAATCGATGGGTGTCCAGGGCTGCTTCCAGCGAGGCTATCTGGGACCGTGCACCATCGCGATTGGCACCGGCCTGCTGTTTGAAAATATTCGGTGCCACCATTATGGCGAGCATGCTGATGATTGCCATCACCACCAGAATTTCGATAAGTGTAAACCCTGTCTGCCTGTTTACTGCATATTGGGTATTCATCTCTATATCCTTTGATTAACGACAGAACGGTCCTACAGTCTTACAGTTTCAAACAAATCATCGATCAGCTCGAATCTAGCCAGAATTTCTGAATACTGCGGACCGGTCCCGGCGTTTAGATCTATCACTTCCGGTCGAATCACGATAAACAGTTCGCGGCGTTCCTGGTTTTGCTGCTGATAGGAAAACAGGCCGCCGATGCCTGGTATTCGATTAAGCAGGGGAATACCGGTGTTGAGATTTTCTATGACTGTTTGAATCAAGCCTCCGAGTACCACGTTTTCTCCGCTTCTGACCACCACTGTAGTACTAATCTCCTGATTATTGAACACCGGATTGTTGTTGATGCCAGAGGCGCCATTGTCGACAGAAGACAACTCCTGCCGAATGATCAGGTTAACGATACCGTCGTCGTTGATCTGAGGTGTAATGGATAAGACGATACCGGTGTCACGATACTGGATATTGGATGTCGCCTGACCTCCTACACCAATGGTCTGCCCCTGCTCCACCGGCACCTGCGATCCAATCTGAATCTCACCTTCCTGATTGTTAGCGACAGTCAGCGTTGGTCGTGCCAGCAGCCTGACTTCATTATTGACCGCAATAGCCTCCAGGGTGGCTTCCACTCTCGCCGCGCCATCTAGAAAGGTCTTGTTAAAAAGCAGGCCACCAAGCGCTGGCAAGAAAACAGTGCTGGTCTCCGTAGAGATTGGATTGGTAATTGGCTGATCGGCAATACGGGACCAGTCCACGCCGAAGCGCGTATCATCGGTCAGCGTAACCTGCGCAATCACGGCGTTGATCACTACCTGCAGCGGCACCGCATCCAGCTGACTGATAATCGTCAGCACTTGCCGGTACTCGCGGGCCGTACCCCTGATCAGCAAACTGTTGGTAGCCTCATCTGCCACGATTTTGACCGACAGGTTTGCCGATACTGCCGAGTCCGCCGCGGCCCCTGAGGGAATGAAATCAGTTTGGACTTCAGCGTCAGCTTCCCCGAAGAGACCGTCCTGTACAGCCGCTGGTTGAGGAATCAGCTCATCTTCTTCCTCGAACACGCTGGAGAGAGTTTCTGCCAGGCTGATAGCGTCCAGATTCCTGACCGCATATCGAAACAATTGTTCAACCTGCTCCTGACTGTCGGCATCCAGTATCTTTATCCAGCGACTGATCTCCTCGAATCCCCTGGTCGCCGGGGCGGTAACCAAGATGGCGTTAATACGCTCGATACCTTTGACTTGATAGGAGGGCTCCGACCCCTCGATGAGGACCAGAATTTCTGATAACTCGGTGGCCACTTCGGCGGCATTGGCATTGGCCAATTGAAAGAGTTGAATACCCTGATTTACAAACGGGTCCGCATCGATCAGGAGCAGTAATTGATTGATCCGCAGCAACTGCGATTCGGTGCCGGATATCGCCAGAATATTGGTGTTCGTGAGTCGAATGACGTCACCATCGGGTTCCAGCATCGGGGTCAATATATCGATGGCAGACTGAGTTGAAACATAGACCAGTGGCGTTATCTGCATTACTCGCGATGCACTGCCATCGCCGAGAGTCTGAGCCGTCACAATTTCAACAGGCAAGCCTGTCGCTATCTTTCGCGCGTTATAAACATTGCCAACACGTTGCAGAACAATTCCGGCGTTCCGGGTTAGCAGACGGATAAGAGGCCAGATATCCTCCCGCGTCAGTGGCCGGTCTTCCGCCGTACGAATACTGATTTTATCGGCGATACTTGGATCCATGACAATGGAGATATCCAGGGCGTTCGCCAATTCTTCCAACACCAGCTGCAAGTCTACCTGTTCATAGTTCAATTCGACGATATCATCGCCAGAGACTGTGACCGGTACCTGCTCCCGATAGCCGGGAAAGTCAAGCGCCTGGCCATTTCTGTTGATCTCGTCGAGAAGTGCCTGCTGTGCCGACACATCGACGCCGGCAATCAAAGGTATACTGATCTGCTCCCCCTGACTGCCTGCAACCGATACTCGCGTTGTCACCACTGCTGCCTGAGGGGCTGGCCCAGGAGCTGCACCGCGTTGGGCTTCCAGCACTGCACAAGACGAAAGCGCCAGCACCATCCCAGGCAGGGCTATTAGCTTCCTAAATATGTGCTTCAATATGCTTGCGTTCACAATAACCTCTCCACTTACCGGGCTCTATACGAGTCGACTGACTCTGACAGAGACGCCTTAGAATTCCACCGCATTCATGCTGAATACAGCAGATAACATGGTGATTGTTATGCCACCAACAGCGATGGCCAGAAAAAGAATAAGCGCAGGCTGCAAGGCCGAGACCAATGCCGCCATCTGGTTACGTACGTAATTATCAAAAGTCGCGGCGAGTTTGAGCAAAATATTTGCGGTTCTGCCCGACTCCTCACCCACCGCTATCAACTGGTGCAGCAGGGTAGGAAACTGCCCGGTCTTCTCCAGGGAAATTCCCAGCCCCGCACCCCCGCGAACATCCTCCTCCACCTGCAACAGGTGCCTGGTAAGCACGGAGTTTGAGATCACTTCCCTGGCCACGCGAAGCGCTCTGATCAATGGAATGCCTGCCCCCAGCAACGCGCCCAGGGTTCTTGCAAAAACGGCACAGTCTTTATAGAGAATCAGGGTACCCACCATGGGCAGGGAGAGCAGAAATCCGTCTTTCTGCAATTTCGTGGCTGGCTCCCGATCCATACGCCGCCATAGAAAAACCATTAACACGATGAGAATGATAAAAATAAATCCATAGCGCTGGATGAAGGAGCTGAGCGACAACAGGAACGCAGCCGACGGCGGTATATCGGTGCCGGCATCTGCAAACATAGCGGCGAACTGCGGGATGACAAAAACCAGCAGCAATACCACCGATACCACGCCCGTGACCAACAACACGATGGGGTAGATCATGGCAGAGATTATGGCCTGTCGAGTCTTGGCGTTGGTTTCCAAGAACTCGGCCAGGTCTGGCAGCAATTCATGCAGTATCCCCCCCTCTTCCCCCGCTCTGACGATGTTGACGTACATCCTGGTGAACACCGTCGGATGGCCTTCCATGGAATCGGCCAGACTCTTGCCTTCTTTCACTTCACGCAACAGGCTCAACACCAGTTCCTGCATGGATGGCGATTCGGTAATGCCTTCTAAGAGTCGTAATGCCTTATCGAGAGGGACCCGGGCTTCCACCAGGGTGCACAGTCCGTTGGTAAAATCCAGCAGATCGGAGTGGGATATTTTTTTTCTACCGCGCCAGCTCGAACTCGACCTGGTTTCCTGAATTTTTACCGGCGTCAGATTCTTTCCCTGCAAGATCCGGATGACTTCACGTTCGGAATCCGCGGTCAGCTGGCCGGATTGCACTTTTCCAGACGCATCGAAGGCCTGGTACCTGTAGTACATTGTACTCATAGGGCTCTGGTTACCCGCACCACTTCTTCCGGTGTCGTCATGCCGACCTTGAGTTTCGCCAGAGCGTCTTGCCGCAGCGTCGTCAAGCCTTCCTTAATTGCCTGATCGCGGATAACGTTGGCATCGGCGCCGGAGGCGATGTGATGGCGAATGGCATCACTCATTAACAGGAGTTCGTAGAGACCGACGCGCCCACGGTAGCCGGTGTTGCCACAGCGATCACAGCCGCTGCCGCGAGTTATCAGCGGACAGAAGCTCTTTTCGATCTCCAGAACCATGGCTTCATCGCCGGTTAGTTCGTGCTGACGGGCACAATCCGGGCAAATTCTCCGCACCAAGCGCTGGGCCTGAATCGCCAATAGGCTGGAACTGATCAGGTAGCCTTCGACACCCATATCCTGCAATCGAGTCACCGCGCCGGCAGCATCGTTGGTGTGAAGAGTGGAAAACACGAGGTGACCGGTAAGCGCCGATTCGATCGCGATTTCTGCAGTTTCGTGGTCACGAATCTCGCCAACCATCAGTACATCTGGATCCTGTCTCACGATTGAGCGCAGGCCGGCAGCAAAACTTAAACCGATGCTGGCATTGGCCTGAATCTGGGTAATACCGTCAAGCTGGTATTCGACCGGATCTTCTACCGTAATAATTTTCTGTTTTTCGTCATTTATTTTTTCTAATGTGGCATACAAGGTCGTGGTTTTGCCGCTGCCGGTAGGGCCGGTGATCAGAATCATGCCGTGGGGTTGGCTAATCAGGCCCTGGTAATCTTGCAACAGCCTTTCAGGCATTCCCAGTTGCTGCAGGCTCACCTTAGTGTCATCACGGTCCAGAATTCGAAGCACTACAGACTCACCGTGTACGCCGGGCAGTGTAGACACCCGCATGTCCAGGTCCTTGCTGCCAACCTGGTAACTGATACGGCCATCCTGAGGCAATCTCTTCTCACCAATATCCATCCTCGCCATGAGTTTCAGCCGCGAGGCTACGGCAGTGTGTATCCTTATGGGCAGGCGCTCTATGCGCGTCATGATGCCATCGACCCGGCATCTGATATCCAGATGAGTCTCGTTGGGCTCAAAATGAATATCGCTGGCATTCAGATCTACTGCCCGCGCGAACAAGTGATTCACCAGACGAATGATAGGCGCCTCGGAGGCGAGATCTTTCAGCTCCTCATCATCTTCAAATCCCGATACAAAAATTTCATTTTCCGCAGCGTCCATCTGCGGCGATAATTCCGCGCGCCAATGTTTCATCATGCGTCTGACTTCGTCGTCGCTGGCCAGACTAAACCGCACCAGTTCTCTGGTAATAAATCTGATCTTTGCCCTCAGCTCGATAGCCGGTAGCTGGTGGCAAATGAGCTTTCCACTCTCCATAAAATCCCGGGCCGGAGCAATCCCTTCAGGTTCCAGTAACTGACTGAATAATGGCAGTGTCATCGACTGATAAGACATCAGGTTTTCATCTCTACGTGTTCACCTAAACTACCGTGAGTCAGCAACATCGGAGGCCCCCAGGTCTTCGTTGCGGGCAAAACCGACGACCGTAATCGATCCATTGTATTGATTTCGAGACCGATTCAAACTGAAGTCGCTAACCCATAGCTGGGGCGTTGAGGATTCCAGTTTTTCCAGGAAATCTATGGTGTTTCCATCATCCGAGGTTCGAAATGACATCTCCTGGCTTATCAACAGCCATCCCTTCGTATCCAGACGATCTGCCAACCGAGTCGAGCTCACGGTAATTCCGGAGTCTCGGGCGTGTTGGGATATCACCCGCTGGATGTTTGCTTCGATGATTGCGACGGTGCCGCCGCTAAATATTTGTGCTTCCAATTGCTGCACCATGGTTTCGACTTCGACGCGCCTCTCACGCCATACCAGCATGTCTTCAATCAGACGCTGCTCCCTAGAGATATCTATCTGCACGGCTTCAATATTTTCCTGACGCTGCTGGTAGAGGTCGCGAAGCGCGGGGAAACCACTGCTGACAGCGAAGATAACTGCAACCACCGCAGCCAAAATCAGAATGTTTTTCTCCCTGGCAGAAACTTCCATCGCTTTAGTTAAGGGTTCCTATCTGTCTCAATTTAGGGCACACAGAGACCAGTTGCCATTATTCAGAGCTGCTTTAGTCATCTGGAAAGTAGCGCACCATGTACGCCTCAAAGTTCACTGTATTGAGTCGCAGATCTATGTAGTATCTGCTGTTATTGGTGGCTCGGGAAAAAATCACTTCGGTAAACACCGGGTTCTGTTCCAGCCTTTCTAGTAACGCCTGGGGCTCTGTGCTTGTACCCTGGATTTTTATTAGCCCTTCGCTGATCTCCAGTGAAGACAGGCGCTCGGGGCTTAATACACCTTGAAGTGAAAACATTGCCTCCCTAACGCCCTGGTCTGGGAAGTCGTTGATGGCCCCCCATTCATTTTCAAAATTGACGACTATGGCCTGATCTTGTCTTGGCTCTGCAGACATTTCCCGCTGCATAGCTAGCCTTGTGGCAAAACTTCGCAGCTCAAATGATTGCAATATAAAGGGCGTCGCCGATAACAACACTGCAAGGCCAATGATGGCGGCAGCAAGTAACAGCTGTTTGCCTCTTTCTATGCGTTTCCTCACTCGCAGCGCACCTAGGGGGAAGAGGCTGTACTCGCGATGGCTTTTTTTATCCGCTAGTTCAAAAAAATCTGCAAGCCCATCCAGTTGCCGAGTTTTTTCAGCCTCAGTAGAATCGATGAGCTGTTGCCATTGCTCGGAAAATTCCTGTTGCTCGAAATCTATATTGTTGACATGTAACCAGCGTCTGACGATGCCTGCCTTGAGCAAGACTGCCGTTTTACTTTCTCCGTCGGAGTCGATTATCAGGGTGTCATGGTCTGACTCCTCCGCAGCCAGGACCCGTGGTTTGATGGCGGCGAGAAATAGACCTTGGCGCGCAAAAGCATCGAAGAATTCCGCGATTCTCGAACTCGCCATCCACAAGGCGATATGACCGTCAGCGTTCGCCACCGATGCCGGGTTTACCGCCAGGCTTACATCTCCCTCATAGGCAGGTAGTAATGAATCGACCTGCAGCTTTACCGCAGAGATCAGGCTCTCCTTCGAGACACCCGGCATTTCCAGGGTAGTTGCTACAAATTCAGATGCTGGCAGTAACAAGAGAGTTGAATGTTCTTTTGCTTGGGAGTTGAGAAGGGCCTTGCTTGCGGTCGCGATGAGATCTGCGTCGCTTGTATGCTCGTTTTCAGAATCCTCAAGACTCGAAAACTTGCGACTCTCAAGATGTGCTACACAGCCGTTGCGCACGAGGATCGTGGCATCTACCTTTTCGAGCAAGGCACGCCGGGGACCGCCTTCCAGCAATTCCCTTATTGCGGTAGGCAGGTAGCCCAGAATCTGTTGCTGTAGTTGCGCCATACCGAGTCATCGCCTGGCTGTCGTTGACAGCAAACCCTGTCCACAGGATCGTCGTCGAACGGGGGTTTTAGTAGTTAATTCAGTCTCTGCACTAAGACTGGGTTATGGGCAAAATAGTTTGATCCAGCACGGCTAAATGTCGGATATCCCGTGCTTTTTTGCTAATACGGGTAATCGCGCCAACCCCGAGTGTGAGCCAATATCTTGCATGCCAACACCTCCTAGCAGGCTGTTGACCAGGGCGCTACTGAGAGCAGCGAGACTCGGAATGAATGGACCGGGGACCCCGGGGACCCTGGTCTGGTTGGATTACTTTAGATTTAGGATTGGGGGTCTCTGAACCAGACCCCCTGACGGCAACTCAGATCGGCGCACAGACGCTGTGCTAACAAGTCCGCGCGGCCTGGAGATCGGGCGCAGCTTCTCCATGTTAGAAGAAATCGACCCCCTTAAGTGCGGTTGCCGGCCAGCCGGCGGCGGCTACTCGCCGGATGACCTCAGGCTTGCACGCTCTTTTTCTACAAGAAAATCAACGATTTTCAGCATTTCTGCCTGGGTTGGAACATTCTCTCCGGTAGTGATGAGGTATTTGCCATTGACGATCATGTTGGGAGTACTGCGGATCTCGTAATCCTGCATGCGTTTTTCAGCCTGGTTGACCTTGGTCCTCACGGAGAAAGAATTAAAGGCCGATTCGAAGTCAGATTGGGAGATTCCGTGTTTAGCAAATAACTCACCAATCTGGCGCTCATTCTGCAAGCGGTTACCCTCGAGATTAATTGCGTTGAACACAGGCTCATGCAGGACTTCGAGGGCATCGAGGGCCACGGCTGCGTAGTATACCTGGGCGTGAATCTTCATTAAGCCATTCCACATGGCGGGGAAACGCTGAAAATCGACATCTGCTGCTGCGTTTGCTTGCCAATTCTCTATCAGTGGTTCGAATCGAAAACAGTGGGAGCAGCCGTACCAGAAGGCCTCTATCACTTCGACCTTGGATGAATCCTTGGTATTCACCGGCGCTCTTAGCTCGGTGTAGTGGGTGCCCGCCACGTATTTCTCGACCTGAGCAAAACTGGATACCGCGAGGGGCAGGAGGGCTAGCACTGCCAGTAATTGAATTGTTCGTTTAATCATTGTCCTACTCCGTCATTTTTCAGGTGGAACTGATCACAAAAACATTATAACAGCAGACCGACTGTTTCCAACTTGCTGATTGCTGTAGAAGACCCCCCGGTCGCAAAATTGGCTCTTCTGGCGGACGCTCCGGCTAATTTAACCCGGAAACATAGCTGGCTAGTGCTTCCAGCTCTTTATCGGTGAAGCGCTCAACGATCGTACGCATCATGGCATTGATATCATTTGCGCGCTCGCCGGCACGGAAACTCTTCAACTGCTTCAGGGTGTATTCGGCATGTTGACCACTCAGGCTTGGAAAGCCTGCGGGGGCATTTCCCTGTCCGGTAGGAGAATGACAGGCGGTACAGGCAGCCATTGCTATATCCTGGTTGCCGGCGCGGTACAGCGTTTCTCCCAGTTCCCGTGAATCCCGATTCGCACCCTGCACGGTGACGGATTGGGAGGAATACCAGGCCGCTATATCCTGCATATCTTGCTCAGACAGACTTAGCACCATAGCTGCCATGGTCGGATCTGCGCGCACACCGGACTTGAAGTCCATCAACTGCTTGACGATATACGCGGCGTTTTGACCTGCCAATTTCGGGTTGATGGTCAGCGCGCTATTACCGTCACTACCATGACAGCTAGCGCACAGGGCTGACTTTGCCTGACCGGCTGCGGCGTCCCCCTGGGCCAGCAGGAGACTTGGCGCGGTGACGCTCACAACGGCGGAAACAACAGCAACTACAAATTTATTCATTGAGATCCCTGGATTTACTGCAACAACACATTAGGCCGACTGCTAGACAATCTATCGGCTAGCACGTCTATTAGATCTGTTAAGCCCAATTCGGGGCCGCGAATTATAGCCCAATTCCTCAGTCGACTCTATCGAATCTGTTTTCAAAAAAGCGTGTGTGAGGCGGCGGCTTTCGATAGCATGCAAGCCGCAGCAATGATCCCTGGACCTGTATCAATGAACTTCAATCTGGCTCAATTCACCACCAGCGCCGCAACACTGGACGGCTGCCCTCAGGACTCGACCACGGAGGTTGCCTTCGCCGGTCGCTCAAACGCCGGCAAATCCAGCGCCATCAATGCAATCACCGGTCACTCCCGGCTCGCTCGCATCAGCAAGACCCCCGGCCGCACCCAGCTAATCAATTTTTTCAGCCTAGAGAGTGGCGCCTATCTCGTAGATCTACCCGGCTATGGCTACGCCAAGGTGCCACTGGCTGTGAAAGACAAATGGCAACGGGAACTGGAGCGCTACCTGCGACAACGGCAGGCACTGGTCGGACTCATCCTGCTAAGTGATATCCGCCACCCCCTGAAAGAATTTGACCGCATGATGATCGACTGGTCGGTCCAGTCAAACCTGCCCATGCACATTCTACTCACCAAAGCCGACAAACTGAAAAGAGGTGCCTCCCAGAACGTCCTGTTAAAAGTACAGAATCAGCTTAAAGATTTTGACGAAATATCGGTACAGTTGTTCTCTGCAATGAAGCGTACGGGTATCGAAGTGGCGCGAGACAAACTCACGAGCTGGCTTTCGCCCCCGGAAACAGCACCCGACGGCTCTGCCACGGCAACCCAAGGTTTGGATACCTGACTCTGAGATATCCCTAAACCTTGCCATTTACTTATGTCGTAAGTGCATAGTGCGGGGTTCAGAAAAACCTGTGTAGAGCGCGCTGGGTGTGGGATCCTCTAGGACACCTCATTTCTGTATGGGGGAAAGATCGCGATTCTAATCTCAATTAAAATGCAAAAACTAGCAGCCTTCACCTGATTGAGCGGAGCCGAGTTGGGTAGTCCCCTTGGGCACAATCAGGCCATGCCTATATCAATCGATTTAGACAGGTTAAGCGAGGACTGTCTGAGCCGCAGGCGAGTTCCGCAGCGCTGGCTAAATCGATTGATATATGGCCGTGCACAAGGGGACTACCCAACTCGGCTGCGCGGATCAATAACGTACAGAATCGTTGAAACCCAGCAAGATGGATTGGATTTTGTGGAGATATCTCAGAGCTTGCAATTTAATGCGCCTGATCCCAGTTATCACCCACGCCGATATCCACCACCAGTGGCACAGCCAACGAAGCCGCCGAAATCATCCGAAATTTTACCCCTGCAGCCAATAACTCCAAGTCTGCCTCTAGCACCTCGAATACCAGTTCGTCGTGAACCTGCAATAGCATTCTCGCATCCAGTTCACCCATAGCCAGCCAATGATAGATATCGATCATCGCGCGCTTGATGATGTCCGCCGCCGACCCCTGCATGGGGGCATTGATCGCGGTGCGTTGTGCCGCCTTCCGGATCATGGCATTGCCGGCGTGGATATCAGGCAGATACAGGCGGCGGCCATAAATCGTCTCGACGAAACCCTTCTCATCGGCGAGTGCCTGGGTCTCATCCATGTACTTGCGTACACCCGGGTACCTTTCAAAATACCGGTCAACATAACGTTGGGCATCGTGTCTGCCGATCTTAAGTTGATTGGCCAGGCCGAATGCGGACATGCCGTAGATCAAGCCAAAATTGATTGCCTTTGCGCTACGCCGTTGCTCGGCACTCACGCTATCCAATGGCACATTGAAGACCTCGGCGGCCGTAGCTTTATGCACGTCCAGGGCCTCGGAAAATGCACTCAGCAAGCTCTGGTCCTGCGACAGGTGGGCCATGATGCGTAATTCAACCTGGGAATAATCGGCGGCAAGGAGCTTGTACCCCGGATCACAGATGAAGGCCTGCCGTACTCGCCGACCCGCTGCGGTGCGGATAGGAATATTTTGTAGATTAGGATCGATCGAGGACAGCCTGCCGGTTGCTGCTACCGCCTGCTGAAATGAAGAATGGATGCGCCCGGTGGTGGCATTGATTTCCAGGGGCAACTTGTCAGTATAAGTTGACTTCAGCTTGCTCAGGGATCGATATTCGAGAATTAGCCGGGGCAATTCATAGTCTTCGGCTAACTCCTGCAACACCGGTTCTGCCGTGGACGCTTGCCCTGTTTTTGTTTTTTTCAGTACCGGTAATTCAAGTTTTTCATAGAGAATACTCTGCAGCTGTTTCGGGGATCCTAAATTAAATTCCTCTCCTGCAAGCTCATGCACAGCACTCTGCAGTTTTTCCAGTTGCCCTCCCAGTTCCTCGCTCTGCGCCCCCAGTAATTTCTCGTCGACACGAATACCATTGCGCTCCATCGTCTGCAGAACTTTTATCAGGGGCAGTTCATAGTATTTATACAGCCCGTGCAGATGTCCATTGAGAGTTAGATCACGCTCTAGCAGCTGAGATAGTCGTAATACCAGGTCCGCTTTTTCGGCGGCATAGCGGGTAAACTCTTCCAGTTCTACGGCATCGGGGGAAAGCTTGTTCTTGCCCTTGCCGAGTAAATCACCAAGCTCCTGAGCTGAAATATTGAGATAGTAACGGGCGATGTCTGGCAGTTTATGACGGGTGGCAACGGAATTCAGGACATAGGAGGCCAGCAGGACATCGGACTTGATTGGCTGAAAATCAATGTCATAGCTCTGTAATACATGGCTGATATGTTTAAGGTCATACGCCGTTTTTAGAATAGCCGCGTCTTCAAGCATCGGCCGTAGCGCCGTCATAAGTTCATCGACTTGCAGTTGTTGCGGGCATTTTTCGGCCTGATGGCTGACCGGGATATAGAATGCCTTGCCCGGGTCGACGCTGAGGGCTACTCCCAAAATTCGGTCATCCAGAAAATGACTGCCCATCGTTTCGATACTAATACTGATGCGCCGCTCTGAGCCTATCGCATGCAGAAGCGAATCGAGCCCATCGAGGGTAGTGATACAACTGTACTCTATGCTATCCGGTACTGCTTGAATCGCCTCCTCGATGCAATCGCCGGGGACCGCATCTCTCGGCTCTGGGGAGGCCGCTTTTATTCCGCCTTTTTCTAGTTCACTGACCCAGCTCTTAAATTCCAATTCCGCAAACAGGTCACACAGATCCTGCTCACTGGCTTCGGTTTGCACGAGATCGGCGATCTCGAATTCCAGCTCTACATCCAGTTTTATGGTTGCGAGTTCGTATGAGAGCCGCAGTAGATCGATGTTTTCCCGCAGTCGCTCCCCGACCTTGCCGCCAATCTTTTCTGCATTGGAGATAACCCCCTCCATGGAATCGTATTCCAACAACCACTTCACGGCCGTCTTCGGTCCCACCGATGGCACGCCAGGTATGTTGTCTGATTTGTCGCCCATCAGCGCCAGGTAGTCCACAATGCGGCTAGGTCCAACACCGAATTTTTTCTCCACAGCTTCGCTATCCAGCAACTCGTTGGTCATGGTGTTCATCAGCGTGACATATTCATCGACGAGTTGTGCAAGGTCCTTGTCGCCGGTTGAGATCAATGTGTCTATACCCAATGCTGTTGCCCGTTTCGAGAGCGTACCGATGACGTCATCTGCCTCGACTTTCTCTACCACCAGCAGTGGCAATCCCATCGCTGCAATGATTTTGTGAATTGGCGCGATCTGAGTTCGCAGTTCATCCGGCATCGGCGGCCGATGCGCCTTGTATTCCTTGTAAATATCACTGCGAAAGGTTTTACCCTTGGCATCGAAGACGATGGCGATGTTGCTATGCGGATTATTTTTGATCAGGCTCCTGATCATGTTGATCACGCCTTTAACGGCGCCGGTGGGCTGGCCCTTGCTGCTGACCAGTGGCGGCAGAGCATGAAATGCCCGGAACAAATAGGATGAACCGTCAACCAGGATTAGTTTTTTTAAGTTAGCCAAGCGACCGTCCTTTTTCGGTATAGGGTAGCGGATAAACGGCTGTGTTAATCAATATAGACAACTTGAGAATTTTGCCGCCACATTGCTGATTAAGCCAATATAGCCATCCTCTGCTGACAGCTTCTCTCCCAGCAAGTCAACGACCACTGTTTTCAATTCATATCCGTCCAGCATGGTGTCGATGAGCTCCATGCTGGAAGTAAATTCATGCAACAGGCAATGCGGTTTGTTAACGCTAATCCGCTCTCTCGTGCTGAGTATCTGCCGAATCCCGGGTTCGGTTTCGGGGTCGTTGAGCAGGGCAAATTGGTGTTGCAACCCGAACTGTTTTTCGAAGTATTGATAGGCATTGTGAAATACGACATAGCTACGCCCCGGACTACGTTTCAGCAGTTCGGAGATTTCCCTATTCGTGTTCTCCAGACCACGTCGAAAATGCGCAAGATTTTGCCGATAGTGGCTGGCGTTGGCCTCATCCAGCCGCGACAATCTCTCTGCTACCGCCTCTGCAATCTTCGATGCATTGCCGGTATCTAACCAGAGGTGGGCATCGAGCTGATCAGCGGCGGCATCATATAAAGTCAGGCCGGTTAACTGCAGAGTGTTGAGGGTGATTTCGGCCCGGCTTTCCTGCTCGAAAAAGTCCGCCAGATAGATTTCAAAATCGGCCCCGATCCAGATAAGCATATCTGCCTCGCCCAACGCCCTGCGGTCGGAGGGGGATATGGTGAACTGATGTGGGGACTGCTGCCCGCTAACGATTGAGGTCACCACTCCATATTCCTGCACTATGGCCTCCGCGATTAGTTGCAGCGGTCGGATAGTTGTGACTATTAAAATCTCTGCCTTTACCTTTGCCGGCTCGATAACAAGCAGTACCAGCAACAGCAACGAAGGCAAGGATTTCTTCAGGAATCGCGATGGGAACGGGGAATTTGACATCGATGCTATGATAACCCATTGTCCGTCTTGCTCATATTTTCTCAGCAAGCCGCCTCGATCTACGGTTGCTCTGTGGACCAGAGATATTGAATACTTAATCAGAGACTCCCTAGAACCTTCTATGCAATCAACATCGCTAAACAACAGCGCACTGATATCAGCCAAGTCGATCTACAAAAGTTTTTCCGGTCACAGGGTATTGGAAGACATCAAACTGTCGATTGAACCGGGGCAGATAGTCACATTAATCGGGCCGAACGGTGCCGGCAAGACCACTCTTGTCAGAATAGTGCTGGGTTTACTACAGGCCGATTCGGGAGAAATTTTTCGCCGGACTTCTCTGAAGATTGGCTACATGCCGCAAAAGATGCATGTTGAATCCACCATGCCACTAAATGTGTTTCGATTTCTACAGCTTTCCGGGAAGCATGACGAGGCGATGGTGGATGAAACCTTAACCCTGCTGCGTATCCTGCACCTAAAGCGACGGCAGTTGGCTGCAGTTTCTGGTGGCGAGTTACAGCGTGTGTTGTTAGCCCGGGCACTGATGCGCAAGCCCGGATTATTGATCCTCGACGAACCCGCGCAGGGCGTCGATCTCGCCGGCCAGGCTGAACTCTATGCGCTGATCAGTGAAATCAGCAGCAATCAGGGCTGCGGTGTATTGATGATTTCTCATGATCTGCACCTGGTCATGTCGGCCACAGATGAAGTTATCTGTCTCAATCAACATATCTGCTGCCACGGCAAGCCGGAGCACGTCAGCAACGATCCTGCGTATCTCGATCTGTTCGGCGCCAGGGCCTCGCAGGATATTGCCGTGTATACACACCACCATAACCACCGGCACGACTTGACCGGGAAAATCACGCACAGCCACGATGATTGAGTCCTTGATACAGCTATACACCACGGATTTCGTGCTTTATGCCCTCGCAGCGGGAATGTCTCTGGCCCTGGTCGCCGGTCCCCTGGGATCCTTTATCGTATGGCGCCGGATGTCATACTTTGGCGACACCCTGGCTCACTCGGCACTATTGGGCATCGCCATAGGCTTGCTTACCAACAGCAACCCGCAACTCAGCATCATCATCAGTTGCTTGTTTTTTGCTGTGTTATTAACCCTGTTAGAACGACGGCCCGGTGTATCGACTGATACATTACTCGGCATTATTGCCCATAGCTCGCTAGCTATGGGAGTGGTGGTGCTGGCGCTTTCTGATTCTATCCGAGTGAATCTGGAGGCCTATTTGTTTGGTGCTCTTCTTACGATTAGCAGTTCTGATTTACTGTGGGTTGTTGCCGTTGTTGCCTTTGTTTCACTCATACTCTATCTATTCTGGAACGATCTATTATCCGCTACCGTGCATGCTGAAATAGCTGAAATTGAGGGTACTAATGTAAAGCGATTAAACTTGATCCTGGTGTTGCTAATCGCCCTGGTAGTGTCGGTTTCGATGAAGATAGTGGGAGTGTTGTTAATCACATCACTTTTGATCATTCCCCCGGCGGCGGCGAGAAGACTGGCGCAGACGCCCGAACAGATGGCTATCAAGGCGAGTTGTATCGGCAGCCTTTCGATTGTGGTAGGTTTGACGGTTGCATTTTTTTTAGATGTGCCGGTAGGGCCAGCGATTGTAGTGGCGGCCAGTGCTATTTTCCTGCTGCTTTATTTCTATCCAAGCGTTCAAAAAGCATAGCCAGGCAGACAAGGTGGTCATCACCACCGCCCTCGAAGGAGCCGATATGCGGTCAGGAGATCCCGGTCTCGAATTGGCTGGCGGACAATCGCCTGCAACTGCCCGGCCTCGTTAAAAATAGACAAATGGCTGCTGTGCTCAATCAAATATCCACGGTCCACGCCATCGGCGTGTTCCGAGCGATCAGGCATTTGCCCGACTACAGAATGTGCAACGAAGACCTGGCGAGCCAGATTCGATATTGAATCGTAGTCTCCGCTTAATCCAATAAAATCCCGGTTAAACGAGTTCACATAATTAGCCATGGTCTCCGGGGTATCTCTTTCGGGGTCCACAGATACCAGCACGACTCTCAAGTCGTCCTTGATTTTTCGGTCATCGAGTCGCTCGTAGAATTGTTTTAGCTCCGCCATCGTCAGCGGACAGATATCGGGGCAGTTGGTATAGCCGAGGAACAGAATGCTCCAATAGCCGGTAAGGTTTTCCTCCGTAAACGGATTCCCGAACTGGTCGGTGAGCTGAAATTCGCTGAGCTGCATCGGCTGCGGATAAACGGTCACGCCAATTTCACGTAATTCAGTCAGCAGCTCCCGTTCCGCGCGAGCCAGGTACAGAGAAACCAGGGTGATTGCCAGTAAAACGTCGAAAACCACAAAGGCTACGAGTCCAATTTTGGCATTACGGCTGAGAGTCATGGAGATCCCTAGAATAAATAGTGATCGATTACCAGGGCAACGAAGAGCAGGGCAAGATAGAGAATTGAATAGCGAAAAGTATCCATCGCTGTAGTGGCTGTTGGCTTCAGCATTAATACAGTGGACCAGTACAGGAAACCACTACCGAGAACGACTGCTGCCCCGAGATAGAGAATTCCGCTCATGCCGGAAATGAAAGGCAGGATGCTGACCATGAACAAAATGATAGTGTAGACGATGATATGAACTTTGGTCACGTGTTCGCCGTGGGTGACGGGCAACATGGGTACGCCACTTTTTGCGTATTCTTCCTTGCGGTGAATCGCCAGCGCCCAGAAATGAGGCGGCGTCCAGGCAAATATGATGAGTAGCAGAATCAGCGCATCGGCTTCAATGCTGCCCGATACTGCTGACCATCCCAGCAGTGGTGGCATCGCCCCGGACAGGCCGCCGATAACAATATTCTGCGGGGTAGCGTGCTTCAAGTAGCCAGTATAGATAATTGCGTAGCCGACGAAGGAACCCAGGGTTAACCATGCACACAGGGGATTTACCCAAACCATCAGGATAGTCATCCCCAGCACACCAATTGCTATCGCAAATAGGGTGGCGTGCCTGAGATCGACACGGCCCTGAGCCAGAGGTCGGTTGTGAGTTCGCTTCATCAGCACATCGATCTTCCGATCGATGACGTGGTTTACCACCGCACCGGCGCTGGCCACAAGCGCTATTCCCAGGTTGCCCAGGATCAGAATATCAAGCGGCACCATCCCCGGCACCGCCAGGAACATCCCCACCAGGGACGTCAGAATCATGAGCATGACAACGCGCGGTTTGCACATTTCGTAGAAATCGCGCCAACTGCTTGTCATCGAATTTGAAGTGATATCGGTCACGGGTCACACTGTTTAGAACTAGTTACTAGAATTGGGGCTGGAATTCGACTGGGGGATTATACTCCCGATTTCCTCATCGGAGCGAATATTCGCCATTCCGTCATCGCCCATTTTTGAGCGCGGGCATTCAACCATGTTTCAGGTGCAATCTCAAGATGAACGACTGCGATTCCCGGTAGGCTAATATGAATATCGAGACCCCTGTTACAGTATGGAGATGGCCACATTCGTGAGTGGCAGGAAACTGTCAAAAATGCTTGATTTGGCGCAGGTTTTCACCGGTTTTGGCACCAAAATTCCTTGCGATAATGACCAATTTTCTATAGCATGCCGGTGCGCGTGAAGTGGGGTAAAACTCTGCCGTTTTCGAAGCCATGAATGCGGTGAATTGCCCCCACCCGGTTTTGAATAATTATGTGGGTACTCGTCGGGAAAAATACATGCTGACCCGTTTTATTTCCAGCTCGCTCAACTAACATTGTGGTTGTTTTTATCGAATTACCCCAGCCTGAATAAGAACTGAAAAACCTAATTCTTCAGCAACAGGCACGGCAGTCCAGTTATTCCCGTGCCCGCTGATAGTCGTTTGTAAATATTAGAAGGAAACCTGGTTTATGACTTTAGCGGTCGTTATTTTCCTGCTGGTTATTGGATCTGTCCTTTTCCATTTCCTCAGCCCATGGTGGTTCACGGACCTTGCAGCCGACTGGGGACTGATCGATTTCACGATCGACGTGACTTTCTGGGTCACCGGATTCGTCTTCATTACCATCAACCTGTTCCTGGCTTACTGCGTCTACAAATTCAGACAGAAGGAAGGCCATAAGGCTGTTTACGAGCCAGAAAATACCAAGCTGGAAGTGATCCTGGCCGCCGTGACGACTGTGGGCGTGGTGATGATGCTGGCCCCGGGCCTGTTTGTGTGGGCAACCATCGTCACGGTGCCGGATGAGGCGACAGAAATCGAAGTCATGGGTCAGCAATGGCAGTGGTCCTACCGCTATCCCGGCGCCGATGGCGTGCTTGGCATAGCAGAAACTGCCCTGGTTACCGAGACCAATCCCTACGGCATCAACACCGAAGATCCCAATGCTCAGGACGACATAATCGTAGCGGGCCCGGTGATGCATCTGCCCGTGGGCAAGCCTGTCAAGACGCTGTTGCGGTCGAATGACACGCTGCACAATTACACCGTCCCCCAATTCCGCGTGAAGATGGATCTGGTGCCGGGCTTGATTTCCTATATCTGGTTCGAACCCACCGAAATCGGTCGCTATGACATTCTCTGCGAAGAACTTTGTGGCATTGGTCACTTTGTCATGCGCGGCGCTGTCGTGATTGACACCCAGGAAGAATTTGACAGCTGGTTAGCCGAGCAGCCCACTTTCGCCGAGACTCAGGACCCCGCATCGCCAAACGTAGCCGCCGGCCAGGCTCAATTCGCCCTCTGCGCGACCTGCCATGGCGCCCAGGGTGAGGGCGATCAGGCGTCAAACGGTCCCAAGTTGGCGGGGCAGCAAGCCTGGTACATAGAGCGGCAACTAAAATACTTCAAAACCGGCGTCCGGGGCGGCGAAGGCGACAGCAGCGGTCAGGTCATGGCGCAGATGGCGCAAACTCTGGTGAACGATGATGCCATTCGCAACATGGCGGCCTATATTGCCACCCTGCCGGATAACGCCTCCCAGACAACTGTTAGCGGCGATGTTGAAAATGGTGAGGACATATATTCCCGTAACTGCGCAGCCTGTCATCTGAAGGACGGCAGCGGCACCTGGTATACCGATGCGCCCACGCTTGCCGGTATGAGTGACTGGTATTTCGTTACTCAAATTAACAATTTCAAGGCCGGCATTCGTGGACTACATGCGGATGACCACTATGGCGAGCAGATGGTTGGGATGGCAGCCGCCATGTCCAGCCTCGAAGAGATTGAAGACGTTGCTACATACCTCAATAGCCTGCGGTAGCAAGCCGCAATAAACGTATCGCCATCGATTGTATTAGTTTGTTTAGCCGCTTCGGCTCGACTCAAAGAATTAAGAGTTAGGAGGATTGAATGTCTTACGTACCACTGGCTGATCAGACGCAGGAGCTGCATCACCCGCATAGCTGGGTCACCAAATACGTTTGGAGCCAGGATCACAAGGTAATCGCCATCCAGTATGGGGGCACCGCAATCTTTGTCGGGCTTGTGGCCCTGGTCTTGTCGCTGCTAATGCGCATGCAGCTGGGCTTTCCAGAATCATTCGACCTGATCGATCCTAGTTCGTACTACCAGGCTGTAACCATGCACGGCATGATCATGGTGATCTACTTGCTGACCGCGTTGTTTCTCGGCGGCTTCGGAAATTACCTGATCCCGCTTATGTGCGGTGCCAGAGACATGGTCTTCCCCTTCCTGAATATGTTGAGTTACTGGGTGTACCTGCTGTCCGTATTGATTCTGATGGCCAGCTTTTTTGTCCCCGGCGGGCCCACCGGGGCCGGTTGGACCCTGTATCCACCGCAGGCGAGCCTGGCGGGCACCCCCGGTTCCGATTGGGGGATAGTGCTGATGCTGGTGTCCCTCATTGTGTTCATCGTCGCCTTCACCATGGGCGGTCTAAACTACGTAACCACGGTGCTGCAAGCCCGCTGCCGTGGTCTGACCATGATGCGCTTGCCGCTGACGATCTGGGGAATCTTCACCGCCACCGTACTGGGTCTGTTCGCATTCCCGGCGCTGTTGGTATCCGGCATCATGATGACCTTCGATACGCTACTGGGTACCAGCTTCTTTATGCCGGCAATTATCGAAGCAGGTACGCCGCTCGACTACAGCGGCGGCAGCCCGATCCTGTTCCAGCATCTATTCTGGTTCTTCGGTCATCCGGAAGTTTACATCGTGGCGCTACCTGCCTTCGGCCTGGTGTCTGATGTGTTGAGTACCCACGCTCGCAAGAATATTTTTGGTTATCGCATGATGGTGTGGGCGATCATCGCCATCGGTGCTCTGAGTTTTGTCGTCTGGGCACATCACATGTACGTGAGCGGTATGAACCCCTACTTTGGCTTCTTCTTCGCCACCACTACCCTGATAATTGCAGTTCCCACCGCACTGAAAGTCTATAACTGGGTACTGACCCTGTGGGAAGGGGACATCCGCATGAATGTGCCGATGTATTTTGCCATCGGTTTCATCTTCACTTTTATTCACGGCGGCCTGACCGGCCTGTTCCTCGGCAACGTGGTTATCGATATGCCCTTGTCCGATACCTACTTCGTGGTAGCCCACTTTCACATGGTAATGGGCGTGTCTCCGGTGCTGGTCTTGTTTGCCGCCCTTTATCACTGGTATCCATTGGTGTCCGGCAGGATGTATCACGAGGGCCTGGCCAAGGCGCACTTCTGGTTCACCTTCCTCGGCACTTATGCCATCTATCTGCCCATGCATTACCTGGGCTTCCTGGGCGTGCCACGACGATATTATGCCCTGGGTTCTACCGACTTCATTCCGGCGTCCGCCCAGGATTTGAATTCCGCAATCACCATCGCTGCCCTGGTAGTGGGCGCAGCCCAGTTGTTGTTCTTCATCAATATCTTCTGGAGTCTGAAGTACGGCAAAAAAGCTGGCTCGAACCCTTGGGGCTCGGCATCACTGGAATGGCAAACCCCGGATACGCCGCCAGCCCATGGCAACTGGGGAGATGAATTACCCGTGGTTTACCGCTGGCCTTATGACTACAGCGTGCCGGGGGCCCATGTAGACTTCATCCCTCAGAACACGCCTGAGAGCGAAGAACCCACGGTTGACGAGCAGCATTTCGATCCCGACCACGACCCGTCGATGGCTGACCTATGAGCCTGTTCAAGAGCATCACAGAAAAACCCTGGGAGAGAACCGGTGTAATCGGCGGACTCGATCCCGAAGGGGCGTTCGATGCCGCCCCCGAAAGAGTGGCGCTGGTGATTTTCCTGGTGGTTGCGTCGGTTATTTTTTCCATGTTGACGGTCAGTTACTACGTGCGAATGGAACTCCCGGATTGGACCCCGCTGTCTGACCCGGCGCAGCTATGGCTGAATACGGGCCTGCTGGTTGTGAGTAGCATCTTGTTTCAGTGGGCAAGAAATCTTGTCACTAATGATCAGGACAAGCACCTCATGGTAGCGCTCGTTGGCGCCGGGGTCTTCGCCGCACTCTTCATCGCCGGGCAACTTGTGGTCTGGAATGGCCTGCAGTCGGCGGGCTATTTCGTGGCCTCCAATCCTGCGAATTCTTTCTTCTACCTACTGACTGGCTTACATGCTCTGCATCTGCTCGGCGGGCTGTGGGTCTGGAGCAAGAGCTTGATTCGCTTGCTGTCGGTTGGCGAGCCTCAGGACCTGCGTCTGAGCATTGAGCTTTGTACATTGTATTGGCACTTTCTGCTTATCGTCTGGCTGGTGATGTTTGCAATCTTGTCTAATACCTGACGGGCTCAAACCGGAGCGAGGGACTGGTCGTCATGATTCGGGAATCAATACCAGGGTTCTAGGAAAAATTTTAGAAATTATGGGACACAGGAATGAGTGAAACAGCAGTAAGTGAAATAGTCAGACACGGCGGTATCGATGGCCTGGCTGACGACTGGTCTGCGGACAAGCAAACCTATCATGTGCCCTGGGGCAAGGCAATGATGTGGATATTTTTGGTGAGTGATACCTTCATCTTCACCTGCTTCCTCACCGGCTACCTTCATGTCCGCCTGACCACGACCGAGCCCTGGCCGGTTCAGAGTGAGATCTTTGCACTGTCATTTGGCGGTGGCGATCCAATACCGCTGATCTTGATAGCGATCATGACGTTCATCCTGATCTCCAGCTCGGGAACCATGGCCCTGGCGGTTAACTTTGGCTATCAAAAGGACAAGGTGAAAACCTTCTGGCTCATGTGTGCCACCGCTGCCTTCGGCGCATCCTTTGTCAGCATGCAGGTGTTTGAGTGGAGCAAGCTTATCCTCGAAGAAGGCGTACGGCCTTGGAGCAACCCCTTCGGTGCAGCTCAATTCGGGTCGGTGTTCTTCATGATCACGGGTTTTCACGGTGCCCACGTAACCATCGGCGTCATCTATTTGTTGTGGGTTGCCTTCAGGGTTAAACGCGGCGTCTACGACGACAAAGGTTATGAAATTGTCGAGATCGCAGGCCTATATTGGCACTTCGTGGATCTCGTCTGGGTATTCATTTTCGCATTTTTCTACTTATTGTAAGGGGAGACAGAGATGTCATCTGATACGGGTCAACAACATCCTCTTGGGTTATATTACAGAATTTGGGTTCTGCTTTTCGTGCTCAGCGCCTGTTCCTATGCGGTGGATTTTTTCAACGTGCAGGGCGGTATGCGCTGGTTCCTCGTGATCATGTTCATGTTGCTGAAGGCTGGCTTTATTATCGCTATCTTCATGCACGTGTTTTGGGAGCGTCTGGCGCTGGCCTTTACTATTCTTGGTCCGCCGACAGTCTTGCTCATGCTTATTGTGTTTATGGCAGTCGAGGGCAATTACATCAGCGGCACCCGATATCTTTATATGGGGCACGACCTTAACGCGGTCGCTCTCTCGCCAAGTGATCTTCATGGAGCGGAACACGAAGAAGAAGAAGAGGAAGCGCACTGAGTTTCTGCTAGTAAATTAGAGGGGCTATTGGCAACGATAGCCCCTTTTTTGTGCATAAAAGTAAATGCTTACTATCATCTTGTCGGCTGTAGATAACGTGCTGGGCCGATGCTGGGAAGGATTTGCGGCAATACTCCAACACCAAGGAGCGATTGGGGTACTACCTGAGCTGCGAGATGACCAATTGCGTCTGCGGCCGCAGCCCATGCCAGATTGTGAATGATTCGGCAGCTTGCTCCACCAACATGCCAAGCCCATCGAGGGCAAGCACAGCGCCATTGGCCCTGGCCCAACTGACAAACACGGTATCGCTGTCCCCATACATCATGTCATAGCAGCAACAGGCAGACGAGATCACCGCCTTACTCACAGGCGGGAGCTTGCCTTCCAGGCTTAAGGAAGTGCCATTGATCACCAGGTCGAAGGCCGTAGCATCCAGGTCCCCAAACCCTAGCGCAGTGACATTCGCCAGATGTTCAAACTCGGTTTTTAACTGCAGGGCTTTGCCGAGGGTTCGGTTCGCGATTGTGATCTCGGTTGGGTCTTCAGCCACCAGGGCTGTAAGTGCGCCACGAATCGCACCGCCTGCACCCAATAGCAGAATCCGCCGCCGGCGAATTTCGAAGCGATGATTCAACTTGATGTCTCTCACCAGGCCAACGCCGTCGGTGTTGTCACCAACCAGGGCACCGTCGACGTCGACGTAGAGGGTGTTTACCGCTTGCGCCAGGCTCGCTCTCTCCGAACAGGAATCTGCCAATAAGAAAGCCTTCTCTTTAAACGGCACAGTGACATTGAGTCCTGCTCCACCAGCTGCAAAAAATTTCTGCACCTGAGATTCGAAGTTTTCTTCTTCTAATTGGATAGCGGTGTATTCAAGCTCCAGCCCCGTCTGGCTGGCAAACAGGCTGTGAATTCGCGGTGATTTGCTGTGCTTGACCGGGTTGCCGACAACGGCATATTGAGACATGACTTTGAATCCCTCGCGGCGCGGTGGTGCTTACACCCAATTCCTTGGTTTCAGGTAATAGCCGGTGAGCCTGGCCTCTTCACTCCCGGGTTCGGCTTGCCAGTTATAAATCCAGCGGACCACAGGAGGCAGGGACATCAATATAGATTCGATTCGACCCACGCCAGATTGCAATCCAAACAGCGTGCCTCGATCATAGACCAGGTTGAACTCGGCATACCTGCCGCGGCGATATTCCTGAAACTCCTTGTTTGCTTCCGTGAATTCTATCTCCCTGGTACGTGCCACGATGGGCAGATAGGCTTTTAGATAACTGCCCGCCATCGAGCGGACGAACTCGAAGCACCGATCGAAACCCAGCTCATTGAAATCATCGAAGAACAGGCCACCTATTCCCCTGGCCTCGTGCCGGTGTTTGATATAGAAGTAATCATCGCACTGGCGCTTGAATCGCGGATATAGGTCTTCACCGAATTCAGTACAGGCGAGCTTTGCCTGCTGGTGCCAGTGAATACAATCTTCTTCGAAGCCATAGTATGGGGTCAGGTCGTAGCCGCCTCCGAACCACCAGACGCTCTCTGCATTTTCCTTCTCGGCAACAAATAATCTGAAGTTTGCGTGGGAGGTCGGCACAAATGGATTCAGCGGGTGCATGACCAGGGAAACGCCCATGGCTTGATAGGCCCTGCCAGCCAGTTCCGGCCGGGTCGTGGTAGCAGCCGCCGGCATCGCCTCGCCATAAACATGGGAAAAGTTGACGCCGCCTTTCTCAAACACCGTGCCGCCGGAAATCACGCGGCTGATGCCCGAGCCGCCTTCGTCTCTATCCCACCTGTCAGTAATGAAACTGGCCGTGTTGTCGACGGCTTCCAGGCCTTTGCAAATATCGACTTGCAGACCGAGTAGAAAGTCTTTCACCGCCTTGGAATTTACTGCGTCCAGAATATTTTCCTCACACCCTTTAATCATTAGGGCCGCAATCAATTGCTCATCGAATCAAAGATCCGCTTAGCAAATCTCTAATTTCTGAGGGCAGAGGGTCGGTGCCCAGATCGCCGGCAACCACGTAGTCAATACTATCCCCAAATAGAGTCTCGATTTCAGTTCTATCCCGAATCGCGGTCTTTCCCGCCGCATTTGCTGAAGTCGAGACGATGGGTTTTCCGAACTGCTCGCACAGGGCATGCACCAGTGGGTGAGCGCTGACTCGAATGGCAATGGATTGATGTTTTCCCTTGATCCAGTCCGGGAACAACTTAGCCGGATCCGGGATCAGCCACGTTGTCGGCCCCGGCCAGCTGGCTTCGATACGACCCAGTTGCCGTGCATTGAGCCCGTCAAACAGTTTGCCCAATTGGTGGACCCCGGCAGCGACAAGGATCAGGCCTTTGTCCTGGGATCTGCCTTTCAAGGCCAGAATTCGTTTGACGGCGGAATAGCTCTGGGGGTCACAACCCAATCCCCAGACCGCTTCGGTGGGATAGGCAATAATCCCCCCGGCTTCCAGGGTTTCGCAAGCCTGCTGGAGGATCTGGCGGTTCATTGTTAAACCATTATCCCGAAATTCAAAGCCCTGCCTGCAAGGCCTGATCCTGGGCTTGAACTTTTTCGGCACTTGCAACTCGATCTGCGGCGACTCTTGCCGCCAGTTCCGTATCGCCCAGGGCGAGTATCTGGGCTGCCAGATAGGCGGCATTCTTTGCGCCTGTTTTTCCCACAGCGACGGTTGCGACGGGAATCCCGGCCGGCATTTGCACCGTCGATAGCAGGGCATCGAGGCCGTTAAGCGGGCCAGAATCGATGGGAACCCCAATCACCGGTTTCAGCGTTTTTGCGGCGACAGCTCCCGCCAAATGTGCCGCCAACCCAGCGCCGGCGATAAACACCTGGCAGCCGCGAGACTCCGCATCGCTCACATACTGGCGGGTGGCAGCTGGCGTACGGTGTGCGGAGGTAATTTTTATTTCATGGCCGATTTCCAGTTGCTTAAATATATCCCCTGCTGCCTGCATGGTGCTGAGGTCAGATTCAGAGCCCATAAGAATCGCGACGAATGGTTTTGTCATGGCAGTCAGATCCCGGGTAAATTCGCAAAACGGGGAAACTACCTCAGTCCGACCGGCTATGCAAGGCTTATAGCGCTAGATCAGTGCAGCTGAATCTGCCGCCTTCGGCCCTCACCAGTCCCAGCATTTCCAGATGTAGCAGCAGAGCATTCAATTGTTGCAAGCTATATCCCGAGCTATCGAGCAGAGTCTGCATCAGACAGTTGTTGCCGCCGATTAAGCGCATGATGTTGGCCTCGTGCTCATTCAGAGATGGCGCTTCTGCACCACAGTTTTTCTGCGTGGAATTGGCTGTGGACTCAAGCCTTGCTGCCCCTCTGCTTTTCATTCCCAGTTCCTCGAGTATGTCTGCCGGTTCCTCGACCAATTTCGCGCCTTCTTTTATGAGCCGGTGACAGCCACGGGACAGCTGACTGGATTTGGAACCGGGGAAGGCAAACACTTCCCGGTTCTCCTCCAGTGCCAGGCGCGCAGTAATTAACGAACCACTGTGAGCCGTGGCTTCAACCACCAGCGTGCCCAGGCTCATGCCACTGATTATTCGATTACGCCGGGGGAAATTGTTTGCCCGTGGCGGAGACCCCAGGGGAAAATCCGATATCAAGGCCCCTTTTACGGCAATCTGCTCTGCCAGTTTCTGATTCGCTAATGGGTGGCAAATATCTATTCCGGTTCCCAGCACGGCGACGGTTGCCCCGGATCCGGCCAACGCCCCTTTATGAGCCTGGGTATCTATGCCTCTCGCCATGCCGCTACAGATCAGCAAGCCGGCGTGGCTCAATTCATGCGCCATCCAATAGGCGTTGCGGCCTCCATATTCGCTGGCTTTCCGGCTGCCCACAATTCCCAGGGCCACGGTGGAAAGCACTGAGCTGTCGCCGATGGCATAAAGCAGCGGTGGCGGGAAATCTGTAGTTCTCAGCAAGGGCGGGTAGTCTGGGGATTCGTAGCCGACAATGGCGTTGCCCCGAGACTGTTGCCAACGAAGATCTTCCTCGATTTTGGACTCCATCGATGCGGAGCCCTGGCTTCGCCGCAGCATCGATATCTGGCCCGGGTCCATGCCCAATGACTGCAACCATTCATTATTCTGATCGAGTATTACGGTAATGTTTCCCGCCTGCTTGATCAGGCGGGAAAACTGCTGGTGGCTAATCCCTGTACAGTGGTAGAGCCGCAGATAGGCTGCGATGATCGTTGCTTCCATGGTTCGTCCTTGAGCGATGGAATCGGGCGACGGTAAGAAATCAGATCAGGGATTTACTACCTGGTTATAGAGTTGGGCCGGCTCCAGCGAGCTCAGAATGAGGGCGTAGCCCAGTTGCTCGAAGATTTTATAGACCAGCAGGGTGCCGATATACTTGCCGGGTAATTGTAATTGTTTCTGATTGAACATGGCGCCGATTCGCTGCCTGAAGCTCAACCGCCCACGCTCGACTTCATCCACGATCTGAGGACCCGGCAGTTAAATTGACAAGATATTACCAACTTCCAGTTGGTCCTCCAAACCCAGATCGATCACGACGGTATCCAACTGCGAGGCGAGGGACGATGCCCCAAGAAAGCCTATGATCATTCCGCTCACCGGTGCTTCCGGCTCGGATGGGAAAATGGTGGAACCTATACTTGATTCTACCTTGACTAGTAAGCGGTCACCAACTTGAATCTCCTTGCTACTATTGTTTATCAGCATCCGCTTCAGCCCCGGCCCCGCATCTTCGGCGATGATCGCAAAACCCAAATACTCCAGCTCCTGGCCCAGTTGCTCGGTCCCGGAGTGATCGAAATACATGCGGCCTGCCCAATAGACTTCGAATGAGCCGGTTCCATCAGGCCACAGGCCACGGGCATAGACCTCGTCGCTGGTGCCAATGACCAGATTATTGCCGAGGTTCGCGACAATATTGGGCGCCGCCTCAATCATTGCTGGATCGACGATGGGGTTCTTGGTGAAACTATTTTCGATGTCTTCCAGTGGAATCGTGGGAATCGCACTCACCAGTGGAAGTACGCGGATTTCGGGACCCAGCCGTACCTCCAACCTGTCCCCGCGCTGCACCAAAATGCGCGGATTGCCTCCTACCAGGCCAATTCTGAGGATATACCCAGGATATATAAGATCCGGATTATCCAGATAGGGGTCTGGTTGCCAGACCTCCTCCCAACGCTGGGGATCTTGCAGGAACTGGCCGGCGATGTTCCACAAGGTGTCGCCTTCGGCCACGGTGTAACTGTCCGCATACTCGTCGTGTAAGAGCCCGCCCTGGCCGTATGCAGGCGCGGCACCGAGCAAAATGCCTGCACATAAGCTTATTAGGGTCAGTAATGGCTTCGATCTCACTTTATTCATCATTAAAATTCCGTACTCAGACGCCTGCACATGTTAGCAATACGGTATAATTATCACTAGGCGCAGTTCACAATCTACAGCTTTGCCTATACAGGACCAAAAGGTTATTCGAGACTATGGCAATTCTACAAATCCTGGAATTTCCCGACCCCAGGCTAAGGAAAATAGCAATCCCCGTTAGTGTTTTCGACGCCAGGCTCGAAGTCTTGATCGCGGATATGCTTGAAACCATGTACGAAGCTCAGGGTATAGGTCTCGCTGCAACTCAAGTAAATGTCCATAAGCGGCTTATGGTATTAGATGTATCGGAGAATAAGGATAGTCCTCAAGTATTTATTAATCCAAGTTTTGAAGTAATAGATGAGGACCTGTTCGACTATGACGAGGGCTGTCTGTCTGTACCGGGATTTTACGAAACCGTCTCCAGGCCTCAGACCATCCACGCCCGGGCCCAGGATTATCAGGGACAGGAATTCGAACTCACCGCAGAAGGCATTCTTTCTATTTGCGTCCAGCATGAGATTGACCATCTCAATGGCAAGCTCTTCGTAGATTACTTGAGCACTCTCAAACGCCAGCGTATTCGCGCCAAGCTTGAAAAAGAACACAAAAAGACTGCTTAACAGACTGTTAGGGATTTCAATGCAAAAATTGCGACTCTGTTTTGCAGGCACTCCTGCTTTCGCTGCTGCGCACCTGGCGGCATTACTGGAAACCCGCCACGAGCTAGTCACGGTATACACACAGCCGGACCGTCCCTCGGGTCGGGGCAGACAATTACAGCCCAGCCCGGTAAAGAAGTTGGCCGAGCATCACGCAATCCCGGTGCTGCAACCCCCGAGTCTGAAATCTGATGAGCAGCAACAATTGCTGCTGTCGCTTCGCCCCGATGTTTTGATTGTTGTAGCCTACGGGCTCATTCTTCCCGAATCTTTGCTGGAGATCCCGAAATATGGCTGCATCAACATGCATGCCTCCTTGCTACCTCGGTGGCGGGGAGCGGCACCGATCGAGCGTGCAATCCTGGCCGGCGATGAGGAAACCGGCATCACTATTATGCAGATGGATGCAGGCCTGGATACCGGCGACATATTATCGATGGAAACAGTCAGCATAGAGGCCACGGACACCCGACTCAATGTCGAGGCAAAGCTCCAGCTTGCGGGCACTACTGCCCTGGTACGCGTGGTGAATGATATCGAGGCATTTCGCCTAGAAGCCCGGGCACAGGACCATGCCAAAAGCACTTACGCTAAAAAGCTGAGCAAGTCTGAGGCGCTAATCGACTGGTCTGCTACCGCCACCGCCATCGACCGGCAGGTGCGGGCCGGCATCGGCAGGAGCCCAGCCTACTCCTTTCTCGACCAGCAGCGACTGCGGATACTGGAAGCACGCCCACTGGCGGGGACCAGCGACGCACCACCGGGGACCATCGTCGAGATGCGAAAAGATGCTTTTACCGTTGTCTGTAGTGAGTCCTTACTTCAGGTTTTTAAGGTTCAATTGCCGGGTAAAGGCGCGACGGTGGTCACCAACGTCCTCCGTTCCAGGCCCTTGCTGTTCGCTCCCGGAAATGTTTTTGGCGCCGAGATGCCGACCAGTTCATGAGCGCGTCAAACAGTCGTGCAATCGCCGCAAACATCCTCGCGGAGCTTGTAGTTGGTAAGGGCTCCCTCACTACACATCTCAGTAATTACAAGCACCTGGATGACTACGCCCTACTTCAGGAAACCTGCTTTGGCAGCTGTCGATGGTTTCACCTACTCGAGATAATTCTCGATACGCTGCTCAGCAAAGCCCTCAAGAAGAAGGAAACCGACTTAAAATGTCTACTGCTGGTTGGGCTATATCAGCTTCGCGAACTCTCCGTACCAGATTACGCGGTCATCAATGAAACGGTGGCGGCGACCCGGAGCCTGGGCAAACCCTGGGCGAAGGCGCTGGTCAATGCTGTACTGAGAAACTACCTCCGGCGTAGAGATGAGACAAGAAAAGCGCTTACTGGCAGCGATAAAATGGCCCTGCTGTCACATCCTGACTGGCTCGCCAAGGCCACCAGCGAACAATGGCCCGAGCAAGCCCTGCAAATTTTAGCTAATAACAATTTGCGCCCACCCATGACCCTGAGGGTAAATCTGGCAAAAACATCCCGGGATGAAATGCTCGGCCGGTTGGCAGCGGCGAAAATTCAAGCCACGGCAGGAATCCTGGCCGAGACCGCGATTTATCTCGCCGTGCCGATGTCCGTTGACGCCTTGCCGGGGTTTCAGGAAGGTTGGCTCAGCGTGCAGGACGAAGCCTCACAGCTGGTGCCTGACCTGTTGCACCTGGCGCCGGGCATGCGGGTGCTGGATGCCTGTGCGGCACCCGGTGGAAAGACCTGCCATATTCTCGAAAGTGAGCCTTTACTCGCGTCCTGTGTGGCGCTGGACAAAAGCGCCCAAAGAACGGAGAGAATCGAAGAAAACCTGCTAAGACTGGGCTTGGCAGCTGATCTACACGTCGCAGATGCCACCCAAATTGAGGACTGGTGGAATCAGCAGCAATTTGACCGCATCCTCTTAGACGCGCCCTGCTCCGCCACTGGGGTAATACGCAGACATCCGGATATCAAGCTGCTGCGATCGGAGCAAGACATCGCGTCCTTGGTAAGGAGCCAACAGCAACTTTTGCGGGCACTGTGGCCCACTCTAAAACCGGGAGGGCTATTCCTCTATACCACTTGCTCCATCCTCAGACAAGAAAACGAAGACAGTGTTGCCGAATTCCTCCGATCCGTGGATAACGCTAAATATCAGGGCATCACGGCCGATTGGGGAGTAGAATGTTCCCTCGGAAGACAGCTCCTACCTGGCAAAAACAATGGCCCCGATGGCTTCTTCTACTGTGTGCTAGAAAAGGTTTGTTAGCGCTGAGCTACCCTCGAACCTTTGTTTGGCAGTACTGACAGAGACCGGCTCGCATGAAGATAATTATCCTCGGTGCCAATCAGGTTGGCAGCGCTCTCGCCGAAACCCTGGCTAATGAAGCCAATGACATTACCGTTGTCGATAATGACGCCGAGAAACTGCAGGAACTAAAAGACCACATAGACATCGGCACCATTGTCGGCGAGGCGTCGCACCCGGATGTACTGGAAAGGGCCGGTGGTGAGGATGCCGAGATGATCATCGCCGTCACCGAGAGCGATGAAATCAACATGGTGGCCTGCCGGGTTGCCTACTCCCTGTTTCAAACACCGAAGAAGATTTGCCGCATTCGCTCCTCTTCTTACCTGGTTAGTGAACGCCTATTGTTTGGCAAAAATGGTATCGCCGTAGACGTCGTCATCAGTCCCGAACTGATAATTTCGAGCTACATTAGCCGCCTGCTGGATCTGCCGGGCGCATTACAGGTGCTGGATTTTGCCGACGGCAAAGTTCAGCTGGTGGCGGTGAAGGCTTTCTACGGTGGGCCTTTGGTGGGACAGGAAATTCGCCTGTTGCGGCAGCATATGCCCTCGGTGGATACCAGGGTCGCTGCCATCTTCAGGAAAGATCGACCCATCATGCCTGAAGGTTCGACGGTTATTGAGGCCGACGACGAAGTGTTTTTCATTGCCCCGCGGGATGATATCAGTGCCTGTATGAGCGAATTACGCCGTCTCGATCGCCCCTACAAGCGCATAATGATCGCCGGGGGTGGCAATATCGGGCTACGCCTGACAGAAGATATCGAGCATCGCTACCAGGTGAAGATTATCGAGCGCAACCCAGCGCGCTGCGACTTCCTCGCCAATCATCTCGATCATGCAATTGTGCTCAATGGTGAGGCTTCACAGCAGGATCTGTTAATCGAAGAAAATATTGAGGACACCGATGTGTTCCTCGCCCTGACCAACGATGACGAAGCGAACATCATGTCTTCGCTATTGGCGAAGAGGCTTGGCGCCAAGAAGGTGATGGCGATTATCAATAATCCTGCCTATGTCGACCTGGTTCAGGGGGGTGAGATCGACATCGCTATTTCCCCGCAGCAAGCAACCATTGGTAGTTTGCTCACCCACGTTCGGCGCGGCGATGTGGTCAAAGTTCATTCCCTGCGCCGGGGCGCAGCGGAAGCGATCGAGGCAGTCGCCCACGGTGATCAAGCCTCTTCGAAAGTAGTGGGGCGCGCGATAGAAACGATTGACCTGCCCGAAGGCACGACGATCGGTGCCATTGTCCGCAACGATGAAGTTCTGATCGCTCATGATGACATTGTCATCGAGTCGGGCGACCACGTGATTCTGTTTCTTATCGATCGCAGGGAAATTCAGAAAGTCGAGCAATTATTCCAGGTCGGATTCAGTTTTTTCTAAGGTCCTTAAGTAAAAATGCATGCCTCCATCATCATCAAGATTCTCGGCATTTTGCTCATGTTTTTCGCCGCGCTGGGGAATCTCCCGCCCATCGTGGTTTCCTGGATCTATGACGACGGCTCGGCCTCCGCCTTCTTTATTTCATTCCTGATTATTTTCGCTAGCGGATTCGTACTGTGGCTACCGACCGCTCGATCCCGCCAGGAGCTCAGCAACAGAGATGGGTTTCTAGTCGTCACTCTGTTTTGGGCCGTATTGGGCACGGCGGCTTGCCTGCCCTTTATCCTGTCCCCGGCACTCGATCTCTCCATCACCGATGCCGTGTTCGAAGCCTTTTCCGGCTTAACGACCACCGGTGCTACTGTGATCTCGGGCCTGGATGTCCTGCCGAAATCTATCCTGTTTTATCGACAGCAACTGCAATGGCTGGGCGGCATGGGCATCATCGTGCTGGCGGTGGCGCTGTTACCCATGCTCGGCATCGGTGGCATGCAGCTCTATCGCGCAGAAAGCCCGGGGCCTGTAAAGGACAACAAGCTGGTGCCCCGATTGGCGGAGACAGCGAAGGCACTATGGTACATCTATCTGACCCTGACAGTTGCCTGTGCCCTGGCTTACTGGGCGGTTGGCATGAGCCTGTTCGATGCGATTGGTCACAGCTTCACCACCGTGGCGATCGGTGGTTTCTCGACCCATGACGCCAGTATGGGATATTTCAATAGCCCTGCCGTTGACATGGTTGCCATCGTCTTTATGTTCATTGCCGGCATCAACTTCGCCCTGCATTTCACCGCCTGGCGCCGCCGCGACGCCAAACACTACCTCGCCGATCCTGAATTCCTGTTCTACAGCTTTATCCTGGTATCTTTGTCGATTGTTACGGTGATGGTCCTGTATTTTTCAGATATCTACAGCGGCATATCCGAATCACTCATCAAGGGAGTATTCCAGGTTGTGTCGATAGCAACAACCACCGGATTCACGACGGCCGATTTTAGTTCCTGGCCTCTATTCCTGCCCTTCCTGTTGCTCTACGCAGCGATAATAGGGGCCTGTGCAGGCTCAACCGGCGGCGGCATGAAGGTGATACGCATCCTATTGATATTCAAGTCGGGCTTCAGGGAGGTGCAGCGACTGATTCACCCGAGGGCGGTAATTCCAATTAAGCTGGGCCACAACCCGGTACCGGACCGGATTATTGAATCGGTGTGGGGATTCTTCGCCGTCTATGTGATGGCATACATGGCAATGCTGCTGGCATTGCTGGCCACCGGCCTCGACATCATCACCGCATTCAGCGCCGTAGGCGCCTGCATTAACAATCTTGGGCCCGGACTGGCAACGATCGCGGAAACCTATGGCCATCTGCCGGCAACCGCAAAATGGATTCTCTGCTTCGCCATGCTGCTGGGACGACTAGAGGTATTTACGCTGCTGGTGCTGTTCACGCCGATGTTCTGGAGACGATGAGCCCGGGCTAGACGGCGTCTGATTAGTATGCCTTCTCACCATCGGGTCGGTGGCGAAACCTTTTGTATTCCCACTGATACTGGGTGACCCCCAGCCCTACGCTGTGCTCAACGGTTCGATTGAGACCCCTTACCGAGATTTCCAGTTCTGCATCGTAAATATCACGATGCGCCGCTTCGACGATTGCCTTGAACCCCTTCGCGCCAGGGAGCCTCTTGGCAAATCCGCAGAATACCTTCACGCGCCGGCGCTGGATTAGTTTACTGATGAGCGTCATGGTGAATGCAGGTTCGCCAAAAAACGGGGCATGGATTCCGCCTTCGTTGCTCGGTACCTGGTCGGGCAGAATCCCAACTAGCTCCCCTCGTTGCAGCGCCCTGAGCAGTTGGGCTACGCCCTTTCTATTGGTAGGTGCGAGGGAGATGCCATTTCTCGACCTTGCATTTTTTAACAGTCTGTCGAACGCTGGAATTTTTGGCGGTTGATAGAGAAATGTTGTCGGCATGTGATCGCAAATAAAAATGCCGAAAATCTCCCAATTACCTTGATGGGGCGCTAACAGGATCACCCCCTCCCCCGAGTCGAGAGCCTGCTTTAATTCATCCATCCCTTCTGTCTCGGTTACCAGAGCGACGGTTTTGCCCACTGGTAGCATCCATGCCTTGCCCATTTCCAGCGCCGTGCAGGCGGTATTTTTAAGACTCGCTCGCGCCAGAACACGCATCTCTTCTTCGCTTTTCTGTGGAAAGCAGGCGCGCAGATTCCAGAAGGTGGTGTTCCGCGCACGATTAGGAATCCGATACAGCAGACCACCCCAGAGCGAAGCCATGCCGTGCAGAACGCTAAGCGGCAACCAGGCGAGTAGTGTTAGGAAACTCCTGAGTAGAAAATAATAGAGGCTCTGAATGACGGCATCTCACTTTTGTCAAAACATAGGGAAAGGACCTTCGACCGTAAAATGGAACCACAATTCAGCGTTGGAAACAATCCGCCAGAGCAAGCAGCAAGAGACTCTACACTGGCAGACTATGGATAAGTGACGGAGAATCAAGGATAATTGCAGCCCTTCGATTTCTAGGCAGCCTCTGCACTATTCGGCATTACCGTGAACAAAGCTACTGATCTGAATACTTTTCAGGGACTCATTCTGGCCTTGCAACAATTCTGGGCCGCACAGGGTTGTGTCGTGCTCCAACCGCTGGACATGGAAGTCGGCGCTGGAACTTTTCATCCTGCCACATTTTTGCGTGCGATCGGTCCCGAAAACTGGAATGCAGCCTACGTGCAGCCATGTCGGAGGCCAAGCGATGGCCGTTATGGCGAGAATCCGAATCGCCTACAACACTACTATCAGTTTCAGGTCATTCTGAAACCCTCTCCCAAAGACATACAGGAGCTCTATCTCGCATCGCTGGAGAATCTGGGAATTGATATGGCCGTTCATGACATTCGATTCGTCGAGGATAATTGGGAATCTCCAACTCTTGGTGCCTGGGGGCTGGGATGGGAAGTCTGGCTTAACGGCATGGAAATCACCCAGTTTACCTACTTTCAACAAGTCGGAGGGCTCGAATGCCATCCCGTTAGCGGTGAGATTACCTACGGCATCGAACGCATCGCAATGTACCTGCAGGGTGTCGATTCGATTTACGATATCGTCTGGACCGACGGCGCCAATGGCGTCGTCACCTACGGCGATGTATACAGGCAAAACGAAGTTGAAATGTCTGCATACAACTTCGAACACGCACCTGTGAAGTTGCTGTTTGGCTATTTCGATGATTGCGAGGCGCAGTGTCAGAGTCTCATCGAAAATAATCTGGCATTGCCTGCCTATGAGCAGGTGCTAAAGGCATCCCATTATTTCAATCTACTCGATGCCAGAAAGGCGATCTCCGTCACCGAACGTCAACGTTTTATTCTGCGGGTAAGAGCCCTCGCCCGCAGCATTGCTGCCAGCTATTTAGCTAGTCGCAAAGAACTCGGCTTTCCCCTCGCCTCCGACGAATTACGCAAACAATACCTGGAATCGTAGCGGCAATGTCAGAGCGAGATTTTTTGGTCGAAATTGGCACAGAAGAGCTGCCCCCGAATGCCCTCGGCGACTTGTCGGAGGCATTTGAGAATAATATGAAGGCAGGCCTGGAACAGGCCTGCCTTAGCTTCACGACCATTCATAGATACGCCACTCCACGTAGACTGGCTGTTATGGTCCGCGAGCTCCTAGAACAGCAGCCGGAGAAAAAGACCGAGCGTCTGGGCCCCGCCCTAACCGCTGCGTTCGATGCTGATGGCAATCCAACCCCCGCAGCATTAGGCTTTGCCCGCTCCTGTGGTGTTGAGGTATCTAAGCTCGCCAGGGCCCACAAGGGTGGTGTGGAAAAACTCAGCTTCTCAACTTCCCAGGAGGGTGCATCGGCGCAACATCTACTGCCAGGAATCGTATCTGCTGCACTTGATAAACTTCCCATTCCAAAACCCATGCGGTGGGGCAGTTCCAAGGAAGAGTTTGTGCGTCCCGTACATTGGGTGCTAATGCTATATGGCGAGGAGTGCATCGACACCAGGATTTTGGGTGTTAGTACTGGCGCTACAACCCGGGGCCATCGCTTCCTTTACAACCATGACATCGAAGTACATTTCCCTACCGAGTATGAATCCCTGTTGGAGGAAACTGGCAGTGTCATTCCCGATTTTGAGAAGCGCAGGGAATGCATCCGCAAGTTGGTCACAGAAGAAGGCGACAAGGTCGGTGCCACCGTCGTTGTTGATGAGTCCCTGCTAGATGAGGTCACTGGACTCGTCGAGTTTCCTGTTGCCCTCATCGGGAAATTTGACCAACACTTTTTGGAAGTCCCTCCGGAAGCTCTGATAATAGCGATGAAGGTGCATCAAAGGTATTTCTATCTGCTCGACAGCGACGCCAAATTGATGCCCTACTTTATCACCGTTAGCAATATCCGCAGCACCGATCCCGCCCAGGTGATCGCAGGCAACGAGCGCGTAATCCGGCCAAGATTAGCCGACGCGCGGTTTTTTTATGAACTGGACAAGAAGTCTTCACTCGAATCTCATCTCGAACAACTCAAGCACATTGTATTCCAGAAACAGCTTGGCACGGTGTTCGATAAATCCCAACGGGTGGCCAGTCTTGCCGTCTATCTTGCCGAACAACTCGGTGCCGACCCCGTACAATGCCGGCGCGCTGCCCTGTTGTCCAAGTGCGACCTTGTGACCTCGATGGTGGCAGAGTTTGCCGATCTTCAGGGGCGTATGGGTTATTACTATGCGCTCAATGATGGCGAGGATCTTGTGGTGGCGACCGCTATCGACGAGCAGTATATGCCCCGGTTTTCAGGAGACAGTGTTCCCACATCACTCGCCGGTAGCGTGCTGGCTATCGCAGACAAACTCGATTCCATGCTCGGTATGTTCGCCATAGGCCAGCCCCCCACCGGGTCCAGAGATCCTTTCGCCTTGAGGCGATCCGCCATCGGAATTCTGAGAATCCTGGTTGAGAATAAACTCGATCTCAATATTCTAAATACCATAAACCACGCAGCATCCGGTTTTGACCACGTCGACATTGAGCAGCAGGTCTGTCTTAATGTGTTTGAATTTTTACTGGATAGGTTTCGTAGCTGGTATACCGATCAAGGCATTTCCATCGATGTATTTCAGTCGGTGATGGCGCTCAAACCGCAACGCCCACTGGATTTCCATGAACGAGTTTTAGCAGTCCAACACTTTAGTAAATTGCAGCAGGCCCATTCTTTATCTGCTGCAAACAAGAGAGTTTCAAACCTGCTATCCAAACTGGACAGCGAACTTGCACACTCTGTTATCGACGCGACGCTGTTAGTAGAGCCTGCCGAAAAAGACTTGTACGAAGCCTTGACTCATAAAATGGGAGAGGTGGTGCCTTTGTTCGACCAGGGGCTGTACAAGGATGGGTTGCAACAATTGGCGAGTCTAAGGGAAAGTGTTGATACTTTTTTTGACTCGGTACTGGTTATGAGTGAAGAGAAGAGCCTGCGTGATAATCGTGTTGCCCTGTTGCAGCAACTACGCAGTTTGTTTCTTCGTGTAGCCGATATCTCGCACTTACATAAACCATGAAGATAGTCATACTCGATAGAGATGGCGTGATCAATGAAGACTCCGACGCGTACATCAAGTCCGCCGATGAGTGGATTCCCATTGACGGCAGTATCGATGCCATCGCCACTCTTAGCAAGGCTGGATACGCCATCCTAATCGCCACCAATCAATCCGGCATCGGCAGAAACATTTTTGACGAACTTGCATTGTCCGCCATGCACCTTAAACTTTGCGGCCTGGTCGAAGACAGCGGTGGTACCGTAGACGGTATTTTCTATTGCCCCCATTTGCCCACCGATCGCTGTGATTGTCGCAAACCCAGGGTCGGTTTGCTGCGCCAGATGGAAGCGGAGTTTGCTTGTAAATTGTCTGGGGCCAGTTTTGTGGGCGACAGTTTAAAAGATGTGGAAGCGGCGCTTGCCTTTGGCTGCAAGCCGTTGTTGGTTCGCACCGGCAAAGGACTCGAAACAGAAGACTTATTGCGAAATCTGGATTTCGAAGAGGTGCCGGTGTTTGATAATCTTGCCAGTGCTGCCCGGCAGATCCTGAGTAGGGAATAAGTCCACGGAGGTCGCTGTAAGTAAGCCCTGACTAAGTGGGTGTTGCCGCGTTTATTTCCCCGTCGCTCGGCCCCTTAAAACGCCCTCATATATCCAGATTCTCGGCCGCCAGTGCGTTCTCTTCTATAAATTGCCGTCGCGGTTCCACCTGATCACCCATCAGGGTATTAAACAACTGGTCCGCTCCAATAGCGTCGTCAATAGTGACTTGCAGCATTCGCCGCGTTTCCGGGTTCATGGTGGTATCCCATAACTGCTCCGGGTTCATCTCCCCGAGGCCCTTGTAGCGTTGTAGATAATGACCCTTCATGGCGTCATTCGTTAGCCACTCAATCGCCTCTCCAAAACTGTCCACCTCGTGGGTCTTCTCGCCGCGATTGACATAGGCACCGTCCTCGATGAGTCCATCCAGGGTCTCACCCAGACCCGCGAGTGCTCTGTACTCCCCAGAATGAAAGAAATCACTGCTGAAGCCATAGTCCTTTTCCAGGCCGTGCAAATTTAGCTTGGCTAACGGCAAATAGATATGGCGCTCATTGTCTTCTGTGACTTCGAATGTATAGTTGGCACTTACTCCAGGCTGGTGCTGCCCCAGGCTGTCGGCAAGCTCATGCACCCACTGATTGACCTTGTCTTCAGACTTGAGCTCATCTTCGGCCAGGCGTCGGATGAAGATCATTGCTTCAAGAATTTCTGACGGATACAGCCTGGCCAGACGGCTGATAATTGCGTAGGCCTCGTTGTACTTCTTCACCAGTGACTCCAGCGCGTCCCCGGAAATTCCCGGCGCCTCGGAATTCACGTGCAGACTGGCTTCTTCCAGCGCAATTTGCATCTGGTAATTCGCCAGTTCGATATCATCTTTCAGATATTGTTCCTGCTTGCCTTTGCGAATTTTGTACAGGGGGGGTTGGGCGATGAAGATATGGCCTCTCTCCACCAATTCCCGCATCTGGCGAAAGAAGAAAGTCAGCAGCAGTGTGCGGATATGGGAACCATCCACATCAGCATCCGTCATAATAATGATGCTGTGATAACGAAGTTTATCGGGAGAAAATTCTTCACTGCCGATGCCGCAACCGAGCGCCTTAATGAGCGTGCCAATCTCGGCGGAACTTAACATCTTGTCAAATCGGGCCTTCTCGACATTAAGGATTTTACCTTTGAGCGGCAAAATGGCCTGGTTTTTGCGATTCCTGCCTTGTTTGGCTGAGCCTCCGGCGGAATCTCCCTCCACAATATAGATTTCCGACAGTGCCGGGTCCTTCTCCTGGCAGTCGGCCAATTTCCCTGGTAGTCCAGCCACGTCCAGAGCGCCCTTGCGGCGGGTCATTTCCCTGGCTTTCCTGGCCGCCTCCCTGGCTCGAGCGGCGTCGATCATCTTACCGACGATGAGCTTCGCGTCCTGTGGATTCTCCATCAGATAATCGCTGAAGTGGGACCCCATCTCCTGCTCCACAACGCCCTTGATCTCCGAGGACACCAGTTTATCCTTGGTTTGAGATGAAAATTTCGGATCCGGCACCTTAACGGAAATGATGGCCGTCAGTCCTTCTCGGGCATCATCTCCACTTGTAGCTACATCCTTTCCTTTTTTATTAGCCAACTCCTTGTCAATATAGTTGTTAAGCACCCGTGTCAACGCGCCACGAAAGCCGGCAAGGTGGGTGCCACCGTCTCTCTGGTGAATATTATTGGTATAGGGGAATATGTTTTCCTGGTAGGAATCATTCCACTGCAATGCTACTTCAACGGTGATGCCGTCGTCTTTGCGTTCAGAAATGAAATGGAACATCTTATTGACCGTGTTTTTGTTCTTGTTCAAGTAGTCTACAAACTCCTCGAGGCCGCCATCGTAATTAAACGATTCCTGCTTGCCGGAGCGCTCATCTACAAGCCGAATGGTCACTCCAGCGTTAAGAAACGCTAACTCACGTAGCTTTTTAGCAAGGATATCGTAGTGAAATTCTACGTTTGAAAAAGTATCTGTCGATGGCTTAAAGTGGCATTCTGTCCCCGTACGGCTGGTCTCGCCCACCACGGCTAACGGCGCCACGGGAACCCCATGCTCGTAATACTGCTCATATACCTTGTTTTCTCGCCTGATGGTGAGCTTTAACTCTTCTGACAAGGCATTGACAACGGAAACGCCTACGCCGTGCAGCCCACCCGACACCTTGTAGCTATTGTCATCGAACTTACCACCGGCATGAAGCACGGTCATTATGACTTCTGCTGCCGAGACACCTTCATCGTGCATTTCCGTGGGGATGCCACGGCCGTTGTCTGTAACAGTAATGGTCTCGCCTACGTGGATAATCACTCTAATATCGTCGCAGTGGCCAGCCAGGGCCTCGTCTACGGAATTATCAACCAGCTCGAAGACCATGTGGTGAAGCCCAGTTCCATCGTCAGTGTCTCCAATGTACATTCCGGGGCGCTTTCGTACAGCATCGAGGCCTTTAAGCACCTTAATACTGTCGGAATTATATTCCGATTGGGGTTCATCACTCATAAAAACACTCCGGAAGAAGGCTCGAAAATCAAACCAGCCTCACTTCTAATATCGGATAAAACAATTGAAAATCAAGTCGTGATTGTACCACGTTCCACGTGGAACACGGCCTTCTGAATCTGGTCCACGTCTATCGTAATCGCATCTAGATCGATACTTGTAACGAACAATTGGCCCCCAAGTTGCGTCAACATTTTTAACACCGCTAACCGATTGCCCTTGTCCAGTTCCGAGGGGAGATCATCTACCAAATAAATAGATTGACGACCGGTGGCATCAGCAAGGATCCGGGCCTGAGCGATTTTTAGTGAGCTTACCAGTATTTTTTGCTGACCCCTGGAAAGAAACTCGACAGCTGGAGTCTTGTCAATTTGCACCTTGATATCTGCGCGGTGTGGCCCGTTCTGCGTGGCACCATAGCGGAGATCTGCTTCCAGCCCCGAAGAGAGCACAGAAGCAAAATCCAAGGCTGAATCCCATCCCGGATCGTAGCGCAGTGTCAGCTTTTTGATGGCCTCTCCACCCAAAGTTGAATAGACGTTCTGAAATACAGGTAGGAGTCGAGTAAAGTAGGCGGTTCTGGCCATATCCACCGCTATGGCCGCGTGAATCAACTCAGTGTCCCAAGCCTCCAATTGACTCTTGTCCAAGCGGCTTTGCCTGAGTAGGGAATTCCTATTAGCCACACATTTGTTAACGGTCCGCCAATGAGCCAGGAAAGAAGGTTCCACGTGAAACACACCCCAGTCCAAAAAGCGTCTGCGCACCTTGGGCCCGCTCTCCAATAGGCGAAAGGAATTCGAATCCAGCACCAGAACCGGAATCGCTCGCGCTACATTCTCCCAGTTTTTCTGCCTCTGATCCTGAAATTTGAGTTTGATAGGCTGTCTTCGTCGCCTGCTGAGGCCAATACGGCCCCCATCCGCCAGCTCTACATAAACGATTGCTTCGGATGAATCCTCACTAATCAGTGTTTGTGGTCTGACACTTCTAAACGAACGCCCTGACGCCAACAGGTGGATGGACTCCAAGATGCTGGTCTTACCACTACCGTTTTCACCCCAAAACAAATTGATTCTGGGGCAGGGGGCGATGGTAACGGTCTGTATGTTCCTGATTGAGGTGATATTGAGCCGGGTTATCTCGCTCATAGCGCTGCCTGGAAAGTGAAAAAGCCGATATCCTGTGTATCCTACAGGCGCATTGGCATCACCACATAGAGCGCTTCGCTACCTTCCTCAGCCTCCAGCAAGGCACTGCTTTTCGGGTCGGAAAGGGTGATACGCACGCGCTCGCTCGTCAATGTGGACAGCACATCAATCAGATAGCTTACGTTGAAGCCAATTTCTAGTGACTCACCTTCATAGTCAACCGATACGACTTCCTCTGCTTCCTCTTGCTCGGGGTTGTTGGCCAAAATTTTCAACTCCCCACTAGATAGCAACACTCTCACTCCCCGGTATTTTTCGTTCGATAGTATGGAAGCCCTGGCAAAGGCATCGCGTAACTCCTGGCAATTCCCGATCACGACCTTGTTACCTCCCTTCGGAAGGACTCGGTTGTAGTCCGGAAACTTCCCGTCTACCAGTTTTGAAGTAAACGTGATGGCAGGCACCCTGGCTCGAATATGGTTTTGCCCAAAGGTAAGATCAATATCCTCTTCATCGTTGGACAACAGCCTGGCCAATTCCATAATGCCTTTCCGCGGCAGAATCAGTTGTTGAACTTCGTCGATGCCCTTTTCGATGGTCAGCGTCTCCATCGCCAGACGGTGTCCATCCGTAGCGACCACCCGCAGGTAGTCTGAGGCAACTTCAAAAAGCATGCCGTTAAGGTAGTAACGAACATCCTGTTGTGCCATGGCAAAACTGGTGTTCTCCAGCAATTCTCTCAATTTTGACTGTGGCAGGCTGAGAGAAAATGTATCAGACTCTTCTTCTACATTCGGGAACTCAGCCGCCGGAAGCGTAGCTAGCGTGAATCTGCTCCTGCCAGATTTAAGAGTGAGTCTTCCATCAGCCAGCATAGTAAGCTCTATGGAGGCCTGGTCAGCCAGCGATTTACAGATGTCGAGGAGCTTCCTGGCTGGAACCGTAATTTCTCCGGGCTGCATCGCTTCATCGACGGTCACCCTAGCGACCAGCTCCACTTCTAAGTCTGTCCCGGTGAGTGATAACTCACTATCTTTCAGTATCATGAGCACATTCGATAGTACCGGCAAGGTTTGTCGGCGCTCCACGACACCGCAGACTGTTTGAAGTGGCTTTAACAGGGCCTCACGTGATATCACGAAATGCATGGCTTTTCATTCCCTTATTCTATGGACTCGTTTCTCGTGAGCCTCTGCTTAACTAGATAGCGATCTAAGCAAATTATTGTAATCTTCTTTAATATCGATGGAGCTGTGACGCAATTTACTTACCTGTTTGCAGGCATGTATCACCGTGGTGTGGTCTCTGCCCCCGAAAGCATCCCCAATTTCCGGCAAACTATGATTTGTAAGCTCCTTAGACAGGCTCATGGCCACCTGTCTAGGCCTCGCAATCGACCTGTTACGGCGTTTGGACAACATATCCGCCATCTTGATCTTGTAGTATTCGGCCACAGAGCGTTGAATATTATCGATGGTAACGAGCTTGTCCTGCAGCGCAAACAAGTCCCGCAGGGCCTCCTTTATCAGGTCCAGATCAATTTTCTCGCCGACGAAGTGGGCATGGGCGATAACACGCTTCAAGGCGCCTTCCAACTCACGAACATTGGATCTCAGCCGTTGCGCGATGAACAAGGCGGCCTCATTTGGCAAGTCGATGTCACACTGTGCAGCCTTGTTGATCAGTATCGCGGCCCTGGTTTCCAACTCCGGCGGCTCAACCGCCACCGTGAGTCCCCAGCCAAATCGAGATTTCAACCTCTCCTCGAGCCCATTAATTTCCCTGTGGAAGCGATCACATGTGAGGATTATCTGCTTGCCGCCTTCGAGAAGGGCATTAAAGGTATGGAAAAATTCTTCCTGGGACCGCTCCTTGCCGGCAAAAAATTGAATATCATCGATCAGGAGGGCGTCGACTGAACGATAGAAGCGTTTGAATTCGTTAATCGCATTCAACTGTAGCGCCGTCACCATGGTTGCAACGAATGTCTCTGAATGCAGATACACCACCTTCGCATCGGGTTTTTTAGCCACCATATAGTTTCCGATAGCATGCATTAAGTGAGTCTTTCCTAACCCCACACCACCATAAATAAAGAGGGGGTTATAGGCATAGCCCGGATTCTCAGCGACCTGTATCGATGCCGCCCTGGCCAACTGGTTTGATTTCCCTTCAATAAAATTATCGAAGGTGTTGAGGCTGTTGAGGGCCCCGCGATGTCTTAGTTTGCCTTCTATGATGATATCCATATTGCGGCGTTGGACAAGCGATTCAGGGCCGAAGCTGAATTGTCCTTGAATGTGGTGTGGCCTCGTCAATGACGGCGTCAAGGGCTTCACCACCGGCGGCGTCCTATCGAGCCCTCCAGAATCAATTGCAATTTTCGGGTCAGCCGTGGCGGATCTATCCAGAGATGCCACTTCCACCATTACCTGGAGATCATCCCCAGCAAGTTCTTTAACGATCTCGCTTATTCTTCCCAGAAATTTTCCCTTCACCCAGTCCTGGATGAATCTATTGGGCGCAAACAAGCGCAGCGTATCGCTATCCATTTCTGCGTGCAGGGGTCTGATCCAAGTGTTAAATTGTTGCGAAGGAATTTCGACTTTCAAACAATCGGTACATTTTTGCCAATAGGTGACTACCACTTTATTCTTGCCCGCTCATTTATTATTAGAATCTGGTGTCAATTCTAACCACAAGAATTGGAGTTATCCACTGCGGCAGGCACCAAAAACCGGTTTTTTGAGCTCGATTATTCCCTAGCGTTTTCAATAAGTTAGAACCATAATGCTGATAAATACCGGGGCAAGAGAAGCGTTGTTTTTGTGAAATAATGGCAAGGCTGTTGATAAACAAGCTGTGGGTAACTTGTTACTAAGTAGGGGGCATAAAAAAAAATATCTGCCTGCTAAGTCAGCCTATAAAAATCTCTCAAGGCTGACATGGGATTAGCCCGTCCCCAGGAATCGAAATTGATTGCATCAGCGGGTCAAAACCTCTAGAATTCGCGCTCTTTTTTCCAACCGTCTCTTGGACGGTTTCTTGATTAAAAAACTGGTTTTTCCGTTATGAAAAGAACATTTCAACCTAGTTTAATTAAGCGCGCACGCACGCACGGCTTTAGAGCTCGTATGGCAACCAAGGGTGGTCGTCTGGTACTGAAGAGACGACGCGCGCGAGGACGCGCCAAGCTTTCAGCCTAAGCCCGACTTTTCTATCCCCATCGGGTTGAATAGAGAATCTTAAGTGCCTGCTAGCGGCTTTTCCAAAAACTCCCGGTTACTAAAGGCTGCAGACTACAAAGCTGTCTTCGACGGCGCCCAGTTTAATTTTTCCTGCCGCCACTTTCTTGTTCTTGCCGTTAGTAATGAATTATTGAGGTCGCGACTTGGCCTAGTGGTCGCCAAGAAAAATATCCCTGGCGCCGTTCAACGCAATCGGATCAAGCGTCATGTGAGGGAATCATTTCGCCGGAGCCCGGGTCTGGCGAGGCCTTTGGATTTAATTGTGCTCGTGCGAAAGGATGCTGATAAACTGAGCAACTCTCAGCTATCACAGCAGATAAGCGCGTTGTTTCAAGACCTGAATATTAAACTTACGGAGGCTCCCAAACACATTGGCCGCTCCTAACGGCATTTCTACCCAACAGCCCATGCTAAAGAAAATACTTATTCGACTAATTACCTTTTATCAGCTCAGCTTGAGTTTGTTGATCGGAAATCAATGCCGTTTCTCCCCAACTTGTTCTCAATACACCAAGGAAGCCATCGAGGCACATGGTGCCTTTAAGGGCTCATGGTTAGGAATGCGCCGCATAGGTAAGTGCCATCCCTGGCATGCCGGCGGCTATGATCCGGTTCCGAGTATTGAGGCCCCCACGGGTCGTCTGACCATCAAGTAGCACAGTATGGATTTTAATCGCTTTTTTCTTTATACATCCCTGGCCATCGTCACCTATTTGTTATTGCTGGCGTGGCAGCAAGACTATCCACCCGTAGTAGATGACGGCAGTAGCACAAGCAGTGAGACAATTGCCGAGGTTCCGCTGATTCCTCAGAGTGTTGATGCCGCTCCTGCCACCGGCGTTCCCAGCGATCTGCCTACACAAAACACTCCCGCCGCGCAGGACACACCTACTATTGTGGGGCAGCCTACATCTACCGATATCAGATCTGTCGCGGTGTCCACCGATACATTTAAACTTCAGATTGATCTTGACGGCGGTGATATTGTTAATCTGTCGCTACCCAAATTCCTGAAAGAACTAGATGTGGCAAGTGACCCTTTTATTATGCTCGACACCATGCCTAACAGAGTTTATGTGGCGCAGAGCGGGTTGATAGGTAGAGACGGCATCGACAATGCGGGTAGGGCGGACTATCAGGCGAATGCGTCTTCTTACAGCATGTCAGAATCTGATAATTCCTTGACTGTAAATTTGGTGATGCGCAGCGACGAGGGCGTTCAAGTAACAAAGCGTTTCGTCTTTACTCGAGATAGCTACTTGATTGATATCACTTTTATAGTCGACAATCAGACCGGCGAGAGCTGGCAGGCAAATTCCTTCGGACAGATCAAGCGAGACAACTTCGATGACCCCAGTAATTCAGGTGGATTTGGACGAACCTATCTTGGTTTTGTCGGCACAGCCGAGGACGATCCCTATATAGAAATTGAATTCGATGATATAGACGATGGCACCACCAGCACGGAAATGAACGGTGGCTGGATTGCTTTTAGTCAACACTACTTTCTCTCAGCCTGGATTCCCGATCCAGAATCGGCGAATCGATACACCACTCGAAAAAACCAGATTAATCAGTATTTGGCAGAATTCACCAGCTCCGCCTTTGTGGTCGAACCCCGCAGCAGTGGCAGTCATACCATACAGTATTATGCCGGGCCTAAGGACCAGTACGCCCTGGCCGAAATTTCACCGAATCTTGACCTCACCATCGACTATAGCTTTCTCTGGTTTATTGCGTCTCCAATATACTGGTTACTGTCGCGAATCAATTCCATAGTTGGCAACTATGGACTCTCCATTATTCTTCTCACCCTCTGTGTGAAGGCCGCGTTTTATAAGCTGTCGGAAACCCAGTATCGCTCGATGGCCGGCATGCGGCGATTAATGCCAAAAATGCAGCAGCTTAAAGAAAGCTATGCCGATGACAAAATGAAGCTGCAAAAAGCCACCATGGATCTGTACAAGAAAGAGAAAATCAATCCCTTCGGTGGTTGCCTACCCATGCTCGTACAAATGCCGGTGTTCATTTCCCTCTATTGGGTTTTACTTGAAAGCGTTGAACTGCGCCATGCACCCTTCATTTTTTGGCTGAATGACCTCTCCGTGCGCGACCCGTTCTTCGTGCTGCCTTTACTGATGGGTGCCACAATGTTTCTGCAGACATCACTCAGTCCCGCCCCCGCAGACCCCATGCAGGCAAAGGTAATGAAGCTCATGCCGGTGATGATGACTGTGATCTTTCTGTGGTTTCCGGCCGGTCTTGTGCTTTACTGGCTTACCAACGCGGCCCTGGGGATCTTGCAACAATGGTATATCACCCGAAAAATCGATGCTGCGTACGAGGCTAAAAAAGCCAGCTAAAATAGCGCCCTGGTCCAGGGAACCTCTGATCTCCCCGGCCGCACGTAAGCTCAAATGCCTCATATCGATAACGACACAATCTGCGCAATCGCTACTCCCCCCGGTCGGAGCGGCGTTGGCATAGTCCGTGTTTCCGGGCCTCTGGCAGGCTCCATTGCAAAAAAGATTCTTGGCCTGGATCCGGCACATCGCTATGCCCATTATTCTGATTTTATGGGCGCAGATGGTGAAGTGCTGGATCAAGGAATTGCGCTTTTCTTCCGCCAGCCCAAGTCATTCACCGGTGAGGATGTTCTCGAACTACAGGGGCATGGCAACAGCCATGTGCTTGCAAGCTTGCGCGACAGGATAATTTCACTCGGTGCGAGGCTGGCAAGGCCCGGCGAGTTTTCAGAACGTGCATTCCTCAATAACAAGATCGACCTGGTCCAGGCCGAGGCGATTGCAGACCTGATCGATTCCAGCTCGCAACAGGCGGTCAGGTCCGCGCTTAGAACTCTGCGGGGACATTTTTCTCGACAGATTTCACTGGTAAGAGAAAAACTGATTGCCACTCGCGTTAATATAGAGGCGGCGATAGATTTCTCCGACGAAGATATAGACCTGATCTCCAACACCAGAATCGGGCATTCACTTGCCGATATTCTTAAGGAGTTAGAAAAAATCTTCGTAGGCGCGCAGCAGGGTGCGATCCTGAAGCAAGGCATGAATGTCGTCCTGGCCGGCAAACCCAATGCCGGCAAATCCAGCCTGCTTAATGCCCTCTCCGGAATTGATAGCGCAATTGTTACACCGGTACCCGGAACTACACGCGATGTTCTTACCGAACAAATTACGCTCGATGGGCTGCCACTGAACATCGTCGACACTGCTGGACTCAGGGACAGTACCAATATTGTAGAACGGGAGGGGGTGAAGCGGGCGAAACTGGCCATCGATCAAGCCGATCAGATTCTGCTGATAGTGGACAAACTCACCCACACGGAGGATGGGGTCAGTGCAGAATCTGTTGAAAAGCTGTTGGGTTCACTGGGATTAATTAGTGAAGAGTCTGCGGTGAATAGTCCCTTGCTGAACCGAACCACCTTGATTTTCAACAAGACCGACCTGGCGAATGACAGCAAGATCGGTCTTGATAGTGTGGATTGCGGTGGCGTCGAAGTGACTGTTATCCACATCTCTGCGAAGACGGGTTCTGGAGTCGAGTTGGTAAGGGATCACTTGAAATGCTGCGCCGGCTATAACCCTGGCACCGAAGATGTTTTTGTGGCGCGAAAGAGACACCTCGTTGCGCTTGAAATCTCCAGGGAATTAGTCAAATCTGCGATCCGGAATATGGCTGCCGGGTCGCCGCTTGAATTACCTGCTGAAGATTTGAGACTCGCACAGAAGGAACTGGGGGTGATCACCGGCGAGTATACTAGTGACGATTTACTGGGAGAGATATTCTCCTCATTCTGCGTGGGAAAATAAGCTGGCGCTATAGCCTGTGTGTAAGTAAGCCCTAAAGTCGAAAATCAGGTGAATAAATAAATTGTAGTCCTTTGAACGGGGAACCGGATAGCATTTATTCACAATCAGTCCAATGCTTATATCTAGCTTGCCAAGAGTTTTTCAAGCGCTTTAGGAGTAGCTTAAGCATCTATTATTTAAAGAGTTTTGTGACTTTTCAACAGGAAAACGCCTAGCTATCAATATCAACATTAATACCTATATATACATATCTACTATAATAGGTTTTTAGTAGATATTATTATCCCTGTGAGTAACTGAAAATAGGCCGATTGTAATCACGGGTTTTGACATTACTTTCGACTAACCAGCAGACCCAGAATCATGGAATATTCTAAGCACTATCACGTTATTGTCATCGGCGGTGGCCACGCCGGAACCGAAGCAGCCCTGGCGTCAGCGCGGCAGGGTGTAGCCACCTTGCTGATTACTCACAGCATCGAGACGCTGGGGCAAATGTCCTGTAATCCAGCGATCGGCGGTATTGGTAAAAGCCACCTGGTGAAGGAAGTGGATGCTCTCGGCGGTGCCATGGCAAAAGCCGTGGATTTGGCAGGCATTCAGTTCCGTGTGCTTAACGCCAGCAAAGGACCGGCGGTTCGAGCCACCCGAGCCCAGGCAGATAGAGTTCTCTACAAGGCGGCAATTCGCCAGATTCTGGAACAACAGGAAAACCTCGATCTGTTCCAGCAAGGCGTGGATGATCTTTTCATCGAATCGGATGAGATAAGGGGAGTGATTACCCAGATGGGCCTGGTGTTCAGGGCGCCGAAAGTGGTTTTAACTACCGGGACATTTCTGGGAGGCAAGATCCATATTGGATTGGAAAATAGCGCCGGTGGCAGGGCGGGTGATCCGCCATCGATTGCCCTCGCGACCACGCTTCGGCAATTGCCCTTGCGTGTGGATCGGTTGAAGACGGGGACTCCACCCAGGATAGATGCCAGGAGCGTCAATTTTTCTGCAATGCAGGTGCAGAAAGGCGACACTCCCCAGCCGGTCATGTCGTACCTGGGACAGAAATCAGACCACCCGCAACAGGTGAATTGTTTCATCACCGCGACCAATGAACGTTGCCATGACGTGATTCGAAGCGGCCTGGATCGCTCGCCCATGTATACAGGTGTCATTGAAGGGACGGGGCCTCGCTATTGTCCTTCGATCGAAGACAAGGTGATGCGATTCGCCGACAAAACATCCCATCAGATTTTCGTGGAGCCCGAGGGCCTCACTACCAATGAATTATACCCAAATGGCATATCCACTAGCCTGCCCTTCGATATTCAGGTGGACATGGTTCGACAAATCAAGGGATTTGAGAAAGCGCACATAACCCGACCCGGTTACGCCATAGAGTATGATTTTTTTGATCCAAGGGACTTACATTACTCACTGGAAACCCGGAGCATTAAGGGCCTGTATTTCGCCGGGCAGATCAACGGTACGACCGGCTACGAAGAGGCGGCCGCGCAGGGACTACTGGCGGGCTTGAATGCAGCGAGGGCCGCGAGCGGCAAAGACTATTGGTGCCCAAGGAGGGACCAGGCTTACCTCGGGGTCCTAGTTGATGACCTGATTACTCTCGGTACCAATGAGCCTTACCGCATGTTTACCAGTCGCGCAGAATATCGATTGACCCTGCGCGAAGACAATGCGGATCTGCGACTCACAGAAATAGGAAGAGAGATGGGTCTGGTCGATGAGCATCGTTGGCGATTCTTTAACGAGAAGAGAGAGAAGATTGAGCTCGAGTTGGAGCGATTGCGCAATCGCTGGGTGCGGCCACGCACCGCAGAAGCAGCAAAGGTGGATTTGTTACTGGAGAAACCTATAACGCGGGAATATAGCTTGGCTAATCTGCTGGCGCGGCCACATGTCGATTATGTTGCCCTGTGCCAGGCGGTGGATGATGGGGATGCTGGCTTGAGCGAGGAGGAGGGATTGGACCAACAGGTCACCCAGCAGGTGGAAATCCAATTAAAATACCAGGGATATATCAATCGACAAGAGCTTGAAATAGATCACCTAAAGCGACAGGAGAACACCGTCCTGCCTGGCAATTTTGACTACCAGCAAATGCAGGGGCTGTCTAACGAATTGAAACAAAAGCTGATCGTGGCGAGGCCGGAAAATATCGGCAGGGCTAGTCGAATACCGGGCATGACCCCAGCTGCCATTTCCTTGCTCTTGGTTTACCTGAGGAAATTCAAGACGCCCGATCGTAAAGCCAGTTAGGGCATCACTGGTTTATTCAGAGGAGCCCCAATGGCTGCAACGCATCAAAAGGGTCAAGCGGCAGTATCGCAGGCCCTGCAGCAGGAATTAAGACAGGGACTGGAGCAATTGGGCATGGCGGCGGATGAGAGCCAGGCGACGTCTCTTATTTCCTATCTCCAGCTTTTGAAAAAATGGAATCGCCATTTTAACCTGTCCGGTATCGATGACATCGATACCATGGTGTCGATGCATCTGTTGGATAGTTTGTCCATAAATGCCTATTTGTACGGAAGCATAATTGTTGATGTGGGCACTGGCGCAGGCTTGCCAGGAATACCGCTGGCGATCATGAACCCGGAAAAGAATTTCCTGCTGATCGATAGTAACGGCAAGAAGACGCGGTTTCTATTCCAGGTCAAAATAGCCTTGCAACTCGAGAACATCAGCATCGTAAATACTCGGATCGAGCACTATCAAAATCAGCAACAAATTGATATGGTGATGTGCCGTGCCTTCTCTTCCCTGGAGGATATAGTAACTAAGTCACAGCACTTATTTGGTAAAGAAACCAAGCTACTAGCCATGAAAGGACGCTACCCGGAGCAAGAGTTACGCGAGCTGCCCGCGGGATTTGAAGTCAGCAGGGTTATTAAATTGGAAATACCTGGGAGTGAAACCCACCGACATTTTGTCGAAGTGATTCGCAACTAGTTTTGGAGCGAACCAAGTGTGCAACGTTTTAGCAATCGCAAACCAGAAGGGGGGTGTGGGTAAAACCACCACCTCGGTCAATCTGGCCGCGTCGTTAAAAATCACCCGAAAGAAAGTACTCTTGATAGATCTCGATCCCCAGGGTAATGCCACCATGGGAAGCGGCATCGACAAGACCAGCTTGAGCTTATCGGTATACGATATGCTTTGTGGGGACACGGAATTTAGTGAGGTTGTGGTGCACCCGGTGGAGGCAGACTACGATCTGTTGCCATCAAACACAGATTTGGTTGCCGCCGAGATAGAATTGCTCAATATTGACGACCGCGAATTGAGACTACGGAAAATTATCGACGCAGTTAAACATAACTATGACTATATCGTGATCGATTGTCCGCCATCGTTGAACATGCTCACGGTGAATGCGCTGGTGGCAGCCGATGGTGTGGTGATCCCCATGCAATGCGAATACTACGCACTGGAAGGACTGTCGGCACTGATGGAAACGATTGGCACCATTCGCGACCGCTTGAATCCGAATCTCAAAATTGACGGCATATTGCGGACCATGTATGACCCGAGGAACAAACTGACCACCGAAGTCAGCGGTCAGTTATTTAATTATTTTGGTGATACGGTATACAGAACAGTTGTCCCTCGGAATGTAAGACTGGCTGAAGCACCCAGCTTCGGCCTACCTGTGATTAAATACGACCGACAATCGAGAGGAGCTCTCGCCTATTTAGCCCTCGCCGGAGAACTGTTGCGGCGAAACGACGAGGCCGCCGCCGGTGTTTCCGGATAAACCGGGCATAAATCCCGAATACGCTGGAGCGTAGGTGTGAGATGACAGCAAAGAAGAAGCTCGGAAAAGGCCTCGATGCGCTGTTATCGGTAGGTAGCACACAAACCATGGCGAGCCTGTTGGGCAGGCCCAAAAACAAACCGGTATCGGTATCCGCCGACCGGGACGGAGACATGAAGCATGTCCCTATCGAGCTGATTCAGCGCGGCAAATATCAACCCAGAACCGACATGCACGAAGAAGCGCTGCAGGAATTGGCCAACTCCATCAGGGTTCAAGGGATTATGCAACCCATCGTAATTCGCCCGATTTCTTCCGATAAATATGAGATTATCGCCGGTGAGCGGCGCTGGAGAGCATGCCAGATCGTTGGGCTCGACACCATTCCCGCCATTATAAAACCGGTTGGAGATGAAGCCGCCATCGCTATGTCTCTTATCGAGAATATCCAGCGGGAGAACCTCAACCCCATCGAAGAAGCGATGGCACTAAAACGGCTACAGGATGAATTTGAGCTTACCCAACAGGAAGTAGCGGACGCGGTTGGCAAGTCTCGCACCAGCGTGACTAACCTGATTCGACTAATTGGCTTGAGCATCGATGTCCGGTGCATGCTGGAACATGGCGACCTGGAGATGGGTCATGCCAGGGCATTGCTCTCATTGCCCGACATTCAGCAATCAGAAGCAGCCCGCACCGTCGTTGGCCGCGGCCTGTCGGTGCGACAAACCGAATCCCTGGTCAGGCGCCTTATTGCCGGGGGCGGTGAGGCCAAAGCCAGCAAACTGGTCGATCCGGATATCAAGAACCTGGAAGAAAATCTGGCCGAAAAGTTGGGTACTCAGGTAATGATACAGCACAGCGCAAAAGGTAAGGGACGACTTGTTCTAAAATACAACTCTCTAGATGAGCTGGACGGCATCCTAGCCCACATAAAATGATAATCTCACGTAGTTGATAAGGCCATCTAAAATCCCTATAATGCGCGTGCTTTGGTGATCGCCGCTACAGGAGCCGGCGTTTGATGCGGGTGATTGTTGCAGGTGTTTTGGGGTGTGGGCTGGCATGTCAGTCAAGCAAAATAGCCGTAGTGTGTCTAATTTAAAAGCCCCCCCGGTATATAAAGTGATACTCGCGCAGCTTGCGATAACGGGCTTTATATCGGTAATTTCTCTGTTGTTTTCAGGCACCACGATGGCCCTCTCTGTACTGTTGGGGGGGCTGATTAGCGCATTGCCCAACAGCTATTTCGCCTTGCACTCCTTCAAATATTCCGGAGCGCGCAATGCGGATAAAATTGTCAGGGGTTTTATCAGGGGCGAACTTGGCAAAATAGTGATGACCGTGGTGTTTTTTGCGCTGAGTTTTGCCCTGATAAGCAGTTTAAATGAATTAGCCCTAATACTTGGGTTCATAGCAATCCATTTTGTGGGCGTAATGATGTCCGGGCTTATCAGTTCTAGTCCTTCCAGCCACAAAATCTAGGAGCCCGGCAGGCTCCCGTAGTTCACTATTTAGAGTTCATACATGGCAGAGTTAGCAGAAGCGGCACAGGCAGCGGTCGAACACGGCGCTGAAGCCCTGACGGTGCAAGAGTATATTACTCATCATCTATCCTATCTAACCTATGGCAAGCATGTTGATGGTTCCTGGGGTCTGGCCCACACTCCCGAAGAAGCCGTGGACATGGGTTTCTGGTCAATCCACGTCGATACACTGGGATGGTCAATTTTTATTGGTGCAGCCTTTCTGCTGTTTTTCCGCTATATCGGCAAGCAGGCCACCGTGGACACGCCCGGTGGCATGCAGAACTTTGTTGAGATGATATTTGAATTCGTCGATGCCCGGGTGGCGGAAGGGTTCAACGGTAAAAACCCCCTGATAGCGCCATTAGCCCTGACCATATTTGTCTGGATCATTCTAATGAATACCATGGACCTGGTGCCCGTAGACTGGATAACCGGTCTGGCCACACTGGTGGGTGAGTATGTGTTTGGCCTGGAGCACATGTCCTTCAAGATAGTGCCTACAACCGATGTCAACATCACCATGGGTATGTCATTGAGCGTTTTCGCGCTCATTCTTTATTACAGCATCAAGATGAAAGGACTCGGCGGGTTTCTGAGCGAGTTGGCATTCCACCCCTTTGGTAAGTGGATGCTTCCCTTCAATCTGATTATTGAAGTTCCCACCCTGTTCGCAAAGCCCATCTCATTAGGCCTGCGCTTGTTTGGCAACCTCTATGCAGGGGAGCTGCTGTTCCTGTTAATTGCCTCTATGCTGGGGGTAGTCCAATTACCTGCGCATTTTGTCTGGGCGGTATTTCACTTGCTGGTGATACCACTGCAGGCATTTGTTTTCATGATGCTAACCATTGTGTATCTCAACGCGGCTCACGAAACCCACGATCACTGATTGAATTAATTAGTATCTGAACTGAAGAAAACCTGGAGAAAAGAAATGGAAATGATATTGGCTTTTACCGTACTGGGCGTTTTGCTTGTACTGGGAATGGGCGCACTTGGCACCGCGATTGGCTTCGGCATTCTGGGGGGTAAATTCCTGGAAGGCTCGGCCCGTCAGCCTGAACTGGCCGGCAAACTGCAAACCAGCATGTTCCTGGTTGCCGGTTTGATTGACGCGGTAACCATGATCGGCATCGGTATTGGTATGTGGTTTACCTTTGCCAACCCCTATCTGGATACTTTGGCGGGCGGATAGTGTCGTCTGATTTGTCAACTCGAATAGAGGGAGTTGTGCCGTGAGTTTTAATTTAACCATGATTGGACAGTCTATAGCCTTTTTCGTGTTCTGGTGGTTTTGCCAGGCCAAGGTCTGGCCTCTTTTTGCCAACATCCTGGAACAACGCAAACAGAAGATTGCGGATGGACTTGAGGCTGGCGCTCGTGGTGAAAAAGACCTCGAACAGGCACAGGTCAAGGTTACTGAGCAGCTCAAAGAAGTGAAAGCGCAAGCCGCCAACATTATTGATCAGGCGAACAAGCGTGCCTCCCAGATTGTAGACGAGGCCAAGGACCAGGCCAGAGAAGAAGGACAGCGCATTATCGCCGGCGCCAAAGCCGAGATTGAACAGGAAATTAATCGGGCCAAAGAATCCCTCCGGGAACAGGTATCGGCGATTGCGATAGCCGGCGCCGAAAAAATATTGGAGTCATCCATAGACCAGGCAGCGAATGAAGAAATGCTGAGCAAGTTGGCGGCAGAACTCTAAGCCCCTGGAATGTCCTGAACCGCGATAAAACACAAAATGGCAGAATTAGTCACATTAGCAAGACCTTACGCCAAGGCTGCCTTTGAAGTCGCTGTGGCTGATAGTGGCCTGGAGAACTGGTCAAATATGCTGGCAGTCGTGGCAGCGGTTACGGAAGGCGATGCCGTTGCATCGATGCTGTCTTCGCCGGCATTGGCCTCAGGGCAGTTGGCACAGTCCCTGATCGATGTCTGTGATGAAGAGCTCGACAACAAGGGCCAGAATTTTGTTCGCTTGCTTGCCGAGAACAAGCGCCTGACCCTGTTGCCGGAGATTTCCACTCTGTTTGAAATCCTCAAAGCCGATCGGGAGAAGTCAGTCGATGTGGAAATTACCACGGCATTTGAAATCAGTTCAGATGTTTCAAAGCAGTTGGCACAGGCACTGAAGACGCGATTACAACGGGAAATAAATTTGTCGACCCGTGTGAACCAGAGCTTGATTGGTGGCGCAGTGATTCGGGCAGGAGATACGGTCATCGATAACTCCGTTCGCGGTAAATTGTCCAAACTAGCAGAATTAATGAATTCCTGAACAGGTCAGGACCAAGGGAAAAAGCATGCAACAACTGAATCCATCAGAAATCAGTGAAATCATCAAGCAGCGCATTGATAATCTCGATGTCTCCGTCCAGGCGAAGAACGAAGGCACAATTGTCAGCGTGGCTGACGGGATTATTCGCATACACGGCCTGGCTGATGTGATGTACGGAGAAATGATCGAGTTCGAGGGAGGCTTATATGGAATGGCTCTGAACCTGGAACGCGACTCGGTGGGGGCAGTGGTCCTGGGCGATTACTTAAACCTGAAGGAAGGTCAAACCTGTCGCTGTACGCAACGGATTTTGGAAGTACCCATTGGGCCGGAACTCGAAGGGCGGGTGGTCGACGCCCTGGGTAAACCGATCGACGGCAAGGGCCCGATTGACGCGAAATTGTCGGCGGCCGTTGAAAAAGTGGCGCCGGGCGTCATTGCCAGACAGTCGGTGTCACAACCGGTGCAGACGGGTCTTAAATCTATCGATTCCATGATACCCATCGGGCGGGGACAGCGAGAACTGATTATTGGTGACCGCCAGGTGGGAAAAACCGCGGTCGCGATTGACACCATCATCAACCAGAAAGGCAAGGGCATTAAATGCATCTATGTCGCGATTGGCCAGAAAGCTTCTTCGGTCGCCAACGTGGTGAGCAAACTGGAAGAGCACGGGGCCATGGAATACACCATCGTGGTCGCGGCCACCGCATCGGACCCCGCGTCCATGCAGTTTATTGCGCCCTATGCGGGATGCTCCATGGGCGAGTATTACCGTGATCGGGGTGAGGATGCATTGATCATTTATGATGATCTGACCAAACAGGCGTGGGCTTACCGACAGATATCGCTATTGTTGCGCAGGCCGCCGGGGAGAGAGGCCTATCCGGGGGATGTATTCTATCTACACTCACGTTTGTTGGAGCGTGCGGCGAGAGTAAGCGCTGACTACGTTGAGAAAATAACCAATGGTGAAGTGAAAGGAAAGACCGGCTCGCTGACCGCATTGCCAATTATTGAAACCCAGGCAGGCGATGTTTCTGCTTTCGTACCCACCAACGTGATTTCCATTACCGACGGCCAGATCTTCCTGGAAACAGACCTGTTTAATGCCGGCATTCGACCCGCCATGAACCCGGGCATCTCGGTCTCTCGTGTCGGTGGTGCGGCGCAGACCAAGATTATCAAGAAGTTGGGCGGTGGTATTCGTATCGCCCTGGCCCAGTACCGGGAACTGGCCGCCTTCGCTGCCTTCGCCTCTGACCTCGATGATGCCACTCGAGCACAGCTGGAACACGGTCAGCGGGTGACTGAGCTGATGAAACAGAAACAATACTCGCCGCTATCCGTGGCGGAGATGGCAGTTTCCCTCTATGCGGCAAATGAAGGCCATCTTCAGGATATAGAACTGAACAAGGTGCTGGATTTTGAAGCGTCCCTGCTGTCTTACATGAACAGCGAGAACGCCAAGTTGATGGACAGGATCAATACCACTGGCGATTACGATGATGATATCGAAGCCCAGTTCAAGGCGGCACTGGAGCAGTTTAAAGCCACACAATCCTGGTAAGGCGGCACCGGCGAGTTAACGGAAAGAGAACAGCGAGAGCACAGGCAAGAGCAATGGCCAGCGGAAAAGAAATACGATCCAAGATCGCGAGTATTAAGAACACGCAGAAAATCACCAGTGCGATGGAAATGGTTGCCGCCAGTAAAATGCGCAAGGCAAAGGACCGCATGCAGCTGGGCAAGCCCTATGCGCATCTTATTCGCTCCGTGATCGGGCATATCGCGAATTCTACCCCCGAGTATCGGCATATTTATTTTGATACGCGACCGGTGAAGCGGGTTGGATACATCGTGGTTTCAACCGACCGCGGCCTCTGTGGCGGCTTGAATGTGAATGCCTTCAAGGCGGCAGTGGTTTCCATGAAGGCCTGGCACGACAGCAATGTAGAAATTGATCTGTGTTTGATTGGCGCCAGGGCCACGGCCTTTTTTAACAGCTATGGCGGCAACGTGATCGCAACTGTACGCGACATCGGCGATGCGCCGGCGGTTGCCGATGTGGTTGGCGTGGTCAAGGTGATGTTAGACAGATTCGATGGCCATGAAATTGATCAGCTGCAGATCGTGAGCAATAGTTTTATCAATACCATGACGCAGCAGCCGGTGATTGAACAGCTCTTACCCCTGCTACCATCGGAAGAAGAAGATTTAAAGCATCACTGGGACTATCTGTACGAGCCCGACGCCAAGGAGTTGCTGGATGGCTTGCTGGACCGATACATAGAATCCCAGGTTTACCAGGCAGTAGTTGAAAACAACGCCTGTGAGCAGGCGGCAAGAATGATCGCCATGAAGAGCGCGACCGACAATGCAGGGGACCTCATCGATGGTCTGCAACTGGTATACAACAAGGCCAGGCAGGCGGCGATTACCCAGGAATTGTCAGAAATTGTAAGTGGTGCGGCAGCGGTCTGAATGCCAACTACAAAACCGGAGTCTATCGAATTCCAACCCATTATCTTATTTAGGATTTGGAGATACAGTGCTACAGATTAAGAGGAAGCGAACATGAGTAGCGGTCGCATAGTTCAAATTATCGGAGCCGTCATTGACGTCGAATTCACAAGGGAAACGGTTCCCAAAATTTACGATGCCTTGGGTGTCGATGGCACGGAAATTATCCTGGAAGTGCAGCAGCAATTGGGTGATGGCATCGTCAGGACTATTGCCCTGGGAAGTACGGAAGGGCTGCGCCGCGGTCTGGATGTCGATGATACCGGTGCGCCGGTCTCGGTGCCGGTGGGGGAGGAAACCCTTGGTCGTATCGTCGATGTGTTGGGCCGACCGATCGACGAGCGTGGTCCTATCGGCGCAAAACAAACGATGCCTATCCATCGCGATGCGCCTGCTTATGATGAGCTCGCGATAAGCAACGAATTGCTGGAAACAGGAATCAAGGTAATCGACCTGATTTGTCCCTTCGCCAAGGGCGGCAAGGTTGGCTTGTTCGGTGGCGCCGGTGTCGGCAAGACCGTCAACATGATGGAATTGATTAACAATATTGCGGTGGCCAGCGGCGGCTTATCCGTGTTTGCCGGCGTCGGTGAACGCACTCGCGAAGGCAACGATTTCTACCACGAAATGCAGGAATCCGGCGTAATCAACCTAGAAGGCGAGTCCAAGGTTGCCATGGTATACGGCCAGATGAATGAGCCCCCAGGCAACCGCCTGCGAGTGGCGCTGACCGGGCTCACCATGGCGGAGAAATTCCGTGATGATGGCCGCGATGTGCTGTTGTTCATCGATAATATTTACCGTTATACCCTGGCGGGGACCGAGGTGTCGGCGCTGTTGGGCCGTATGCCATCGGCAGTGGGCTATCAGCCGACACTGGCGCAGGAAATGGGCGCATTGCAGGAGCGCATTACCTCCACCAAGGATGGCTCCATTACCTCTATCCAGGCGATCTACGTGCCCGCCGATGACCTGACTGACCCCTCACCGGCGACAACTTTTGCGCACCTGGACGCCATGGTCGTACTGTCGCGAGATATCGCTTCACTGGGTATATACCCGGCCGTGGATCCGCTGGATTCCACTTCCCGTCAGCTGGATCCGCTGGTGATCGGGCAAGAACATTACGACGTTGCCCGCGGCGTGCAGACGGTATTGCAGCGCTACAAGGAACTGAAAGACATCATTGCTATTTTGGGGATGGACGAGTTGTCTGATGAAGACAAGCAAACGGTTTATCGGGCCCGAAGAATTTCTCAATTCCTGTCTCAACCATTTACGGTTGCAGAAATATTTACCAATATTCCGGGCAAGTATGTGTCATTGCAGGACACCATTGCTGGCTTTAAGTCAATCCTGGCCGGAGATCACGATCACCTCCCGGAGCAGGCTTTCGGCATGGTAGGGACCATAGAAGAGGCTGTAGAAAAAGCCAAGACGCTTTAACACCGAAGAGCATAAAGTGTGGGAGCGCGGATAAGAGATTAAACGCGGACGCAGAGCAGAGAGACTGATTATGGCTATGACAATGCATTGTGACATCGTAAGTGCGGAGAAAAGTATTTTCTCCGGTCTGGTTGAGATGGTAGTTGCATCGGGATCCCTCGGGGATCTCGGTATCGCCCCTGGGCATGCGCCGCTTCTAACAGCCTTGATTCCTGGTCCGGTGAAGCTAGTGCTAAGCGGCGGCGAGGAAGAAGTGTTTTATGTCTCTGGCGGTTTTCTGGAAGTACAAAGAGGTGTCGTTACCCTGTTGGCAGACACCGCGCTACGCGCCGACAATCTCGATGAAGCCTCGGCGATTACGGCGATGGATGACGCCGAGAAGGCCATCGCCAATCAGACTGCTGCGTTCGAGTATTCGATTGCTGCGACCCAACTGGCCGAGGCGGCGGCGCAACTGCGGGCACTTCGGCAAATGCGGAAGTAGATCAGGCTACATCGGCTGGCCCGGTTAATTGTAAGAAAAAGGTAGCGAGTGCTACCTTTTTTTTTGATATTCTCGATATAAATGGAACCGCAGAACATTGATATGAAACTGGACGTCGTAATTCTAGCCGCGGGCAAAGGCACCAGGATGCACTCAGACCTGCCGAAGGTACTGCATCGAATCGGTGGCCGCTCTATGCTCGAGAATGTAATCGTTGCTGCCGAAAAATTGGGAAATATCTGCCTTCATCTCGTGATCGGTTACGGCGGCGAACAAATCAAACAACATGTCGCACTGTCGGTGGATGTTGACAGTATTAACTGGGCAATCCAGGAGCCGCAGCTAGGTACCGGCCATGCTGTTCAGCAAACGGTAGCTGCGCTGAATTCAAATAACACAGACAACCTGGTTCTGGTTCTGTATGGCGATGTGCCCCTGATCAAGACCACGACTCTGGGGAAACTACTCAGCCTGGCGAATGCTGAAACACTCTCGCTACTGACACTGATCACGGATGACCCCACAGGTCTCGGCAGAATCATTCGTGGTGACGGTAACGCCATCACCGCAATCGTCGAAGAAAAAGATGCGAGCGCGGAACAAAGAGAGATAAAAGAGACCAATAGTGGCATCATGGCAATTCCGACCATAAAGCTGGTGCGATGGTTGGGTGAACTTAAAAACCACAATGCACAAGGGGAGTATTATCTCACCGACATCATTGCCATGGCAGCGAAAGAAAATTGTAAAATCGTTGCGGAAGTCATCGAAGACGATTTTGAAGTCCAGGGCGTGAACGATAAATCTCAGCTGGCTAGCTTGGAGAGGCACTATCAAATGAATAAAGTCGACGACCTATTGGCTGCCGGTGTGACACTGCGTGATCCGGCACGGGTCGACATTCGGGGCGAACTGGAAATCGGTAAAGATGTAGAGATCGACATAAATGCAATTTTTGAAGGAGAGATAATTTTGGGCAATGGTGTAATTGTCGGAGCCAATGTAATTATAAAAGACTCCGTAATTGGGGACGGATCAGTTATTCTCCCCGGCTCAAACATCGACGGTGGCATAATTGGAAAGAATGTAAGTATCGGGCCATACGCTAGAATTAGACCTGGCACTGTTCTTAAAGACAACGTAAAGATTGGAAATTTTGTGGAGACAAAAAATGCAATTATAGGCAAGGGTTCCAAGGTCAGCCATTTAGCCTATATCGGTGATGCCGAGATCGGAGAGGATGTGAATATCGGAGCTGGTACTATTGTTTGCAATTACGACGGAATCAACAAGCACAAGACCCGCATCGGGAATAATGTATTCGTTGGCTCAAACAGCGTCCTGGTCGCGCCACTGGAGTTGGCAGACAATGCATTTATAGCAGCGGGCTCAACCATCAACCGCGATGTGCCAGTCGACAACCTGGCGATCGGCAGAGGCAAGCAACGTAATATCCCAGGCTGGAAGCGGCCGGTCAAGAAGTAGGCCCGCCGGTCAAGGCGATACACAGAGATATAGAGAATCAAAAATGTGCGGCATTGTAGGTGCAATTGCAGAAAGACAAGTCACCGGCATTCTGTTGGAAGGTCTTAAAAGGCTGGAGTATCGAGGGTATGACTCGGCCGGCGTGGCGCTGATTAGCGGAGCAAAAGGCAAGACACACATAGTCAAGACTGTCGGCAAAGTTAAGAAGCTGGTAGGCGTCGCCAGAAAATCAAATATTAGGGGCAAGCTCGGAATAGCCCATACCCGGTGGGCCACCCACGGTCGGCCCACAGTCGCAAACGCCCATCCCCATAACTCTGGCGATGAAATATCCATTGTTCACAATGGCATCATCGAGAATTATGAAGTACTCCGGGAGAAGCTTTCGGCCCAGGGCTATGTCTTTAAGACCGAGACCGACACCGAAACAATAGCCCATCTAATTCACCAGTCCAGAAAGGGCGGCAGAGTCTCGCTGCTGGCGGCAGTGCAGAGAACTATTAGAAAGCTACATGGCGCCTATGGCCTATGTGTTATCGATAGCACGCAGCCGGATCAGATAATAGTAGCGAGAAGCGGAAGTCCCCTGGTGATTGGTGTCGGCATCGGAGAAAACTTTGTTGCATCAGACCCGCTTGCACTCGGACAAGTAACCGACAGATTCATTTATCTCGAAGAGGGCGATACCGCCAAGGTTACTCTGAATTCCATAGAAGTGTGGCACGGCGGTAAAAAAGTAAGAAGGCCGGTCACGACCATTCAGAACAAAACCAAGGCAGCGGAGAAGGGGAAATACAAACACTTCATGCTCAAGGAGATACATGAGCAGCCACAGGTAATTCAGGACACCCTCGATGGTAGAGTAAGTTCTACTCGCGTCTTGGAGGAAGCCTTCGGCATAAAGGCAGGGGCCATCTTCGACAGAGTAAAGAATGTACAGATAGTTGCCTGCGGCACCAGTTTCCATGCCGGACAGGTGGCGAAATACTGGCTTGAATCCATCGCTAAAATTTCATGCCAGGTAGACATCGCCAGCGATTATCGATATCGCGACATAATTGTGCAACCCGGCACCTTATTCGTTGCGGTTTCTCAATCTGGCGAAACCGCCGATACTCTAGCAGCGCTTCGATACGCGAAGAAGAAACCCTATATCGCAAGTCTCGCAATCTGTAATGTAGCTACCAGCTCCCTGGTCAGGGAAACGGACCTCTGCCTGCTCACCATGGCGGGCCAGGAAATCGGTGTCGCTTCCACCAAGGCATTTACTACACAGCTTAGCCTCCTGCTTATTTTGTCTGTCGTGCTGGCGCGTCGCACTGGCCTGCAACCGAAACAGGAAGCGAAGCTGATAAAGGAACTGGCAAAACTTCCGGGTCTGGTTGAAAAGGCGCTCAAACTCAGCAAAGAAATCAAGAAATTGTCAAAACAATTTTCAGACAAACATCACAGTCTATTCCTCGGTAGAGGCATTCAGTATCCGGTGGCGAAAGAGGGCGCGCTAAAGCTTAAGGAGATATCCTATATTCATGCCGAGGCCTATCCTGCCGGAGAACTGAAGCATGGGCCATTGGCCCTGGTAGACAGCGCTATGCCGGTTATTGCCGTAGCACCCAACAATGATTTGTTAGGAAAGCTGAAAGCAAATCTTGCGGAAGTCAGCGCCAGAGGCGGAAAGCTTTACGTGTTTGCCGACGAAAGCATTCAGTACAAGAGCGACAGGAGCTGCGAGGTAATCAATCTACCTAATTGCCCCGACATCCTCGACCCCATCGTGTTTACCATTCCTCTGCAGTTGTTGGCTTATCATGTGGCAATCATAAAGGGCACAGATATCGACCATCCGCGAAACCTCGCTAAGTCCGTCACAGTCGAATAAATCCTAGCCACTTATCGCAAGTACTTGCATGTGAATTTCCCAAAGCCTAGCTCGAGCCGCTGATTCTCAAGGCTTTCTGACTCTTGTGAAGCCGCTTCAAATGATCTTTAAGCAGGGGTCTGCGATGTCGGGCGACGCCGGTGGCAAGCACATCGATAACCACCAGATGTGCGATTCGGGAAGAGACGGGGGCAATCGCCTGCAGGTCTTCTTCTACATTCACGTAGAGGGAAATACTGCAGAGCTTGCTTAGCGCGGTGTCTTGGGGAGCAAGACCGATGACCGTCGCTCCCGCCTCTATGGCCAGGCGCACACTCTGCAGAAGCGCCTGGGTCTGACCAGACTGGGAGATAGCCACTACCACATCGTCCTTGCCGAGGGAGATGGCAGACATGTGTTGTATGTGAGGGTCGGTATAGGCTGCGGTGGAAACCTGTAATCTGAAAAATTTGTGCTGGGCGTCGGCGGCCACGGAACCGGATGCACCGAAGCCATAAAATTCCACGCGCTTGGCTTGATTAATGGTAGTGATTGCGGTCTCCAGGGCCACCACATCCAGTTCGTCCCGCACCGTCAGCAGCGAACCCACTGTGGAATCGAAGACCTTGTTCCTCAAGTCTGCGATGGTGTCTTTGTCATCCACAGCAAATTGAGTAAAAACCTCACCCAGACTCAGATGTTGGGCTAACTGCAGTTTGAATGACCGAAAACCGTCGAAACCGATAGCGCGACAGAAGCGGATGACTGTGGGCTCGCTAACACCGGACTGGGACGCCAGATCCACAATACGCATGCGGATGACCTGGTTGGCGTTATCCAGTACGAAACTCGCAACCTTGGCCTCGGATTTACGCAGGGCCGATTTATTGTCCGCGATGCGGCGTATCAGATTTGGTGATTGCACCGGCTACCTGCTAAATTAATCCATTAAAATTGACGTCACTAATCAATGCTACTCAATTTGCCACCGCGCCGCACTCTTGTTTTGTACCCAGAGCTGTTTTACCCATAAAGCTGCTTTGAATATCAGGCATTTTTGCGGACTATCGCCTGCAAGGCGCAAGCAAAGATCAGCACTTAAGCTATGCATAAGCTAGAAATCCATTTTGTAGATTCCATCGCCGATATCGGAGCCGTCAGCTGGAATGAACTAGCCGGCATCGAAAACCCCTTCACCCGTTATGAATTCCTCCATGCCCTGGAACAAACCGGCTGTACTACTGCGGCTACGGGCTGGGCTCCTCACCATGTCGCAGTCTACGCGCTGGCCGGGAAACGCAAAACCCTCGCGGCCATCATGCCACTTTATCTGAAAACCAATTCATACGGGGAATATGTTTTCGACTGGTCCTGGGCCAGTGCCTATCAAAGTCACGGTTACGAGTATTACCCCAAGTTTGTTAGCGCGGTGCCCTTTACCCCCAGCGTCGGTAGTCGCCTGTTCGTAAGAGAGTCGGCGTCACGGCCAGAAATCACCAGGCTCATCCGTGACAAGGTGATTGAAAAAGCTGAATCTATTGGCGCTTCGTCCTGGCATATACTATTTCCCCTGGAGGACGAGCATGACGATTTTGACCATCTTGGAATTTCTTCCCGAATCGCCAGCCAATTTCACTGGTATAACAAATCCTATACGAGTTTCGATGATTTCCTTAATTGCCTCAATTCGCGGAAGCGCAAATCCATCAGAAAAGAACGGCGAAATGTCTCGGCCCAGGGCATTACCTTCAACATCACCGAAGGCAATGACATAGATGAACAGCAGTGGCAGCTTTTCTTCCGCTTCTATCAAAGCACTTACATGATGAGAGGGATGCAGGGCTATCTCAACCAGAATTTCTTTCAAACCCTCTCAGCCACCATGCCGGAACAGGTATTCATGGTCTCAGCCATACAAGACCGGCAGATGATTGCCGCGGCCCTGTTCTTCAAGAGCCGGGAGCAGCTATTCGGTCGCTACTGGGGCAGCGCCAGGGACCACCAGTTTCTGCACTTCGAAACCTGCTATTACCAGGGCCAGGATTATTGCATCGCACACGGCCTGAAGTCCTTCGATTCCGGCGCCCAGGGCGAGCACAAAATCCAGCGCGGTTTCGAACCCATCATCACCTATTCCAATCACTGGCTAGCCAATCAAGGTTTTGCCGCCGCTATCGGGAATTTTCTGGATGAGGAGCGGGATCACATCAAACGCTACGTGAAGCAAGCCAGGGCACTGCTCCCTTATAAGAAAGAGTGTTGAAGGTATTAGGGACGGCCAGCAAACGCTTTGTAGAACGCGCTGGGTGAGAGGTCCCTATGGGAGTCTCAGTGAAGGCGCGCTGCGCTGCCATACCCTTCTGCCTCAGCGGCTTGCCCCCTCCCGGGAAGGTTCCTCCAGCAAGATCTCCGAATCTGAGAAGAATCGTGCATCTTTCCAAGAATACGATACTGGCTAGAATGTTCTCCTCACTCGGTCGGGAGCCCAAAGGACGGTCTCCCTCGGTGCGGCGCCTTGATTGCTGATGCAGAAGGATATGACATCACATCGCTTGGCGATCCATCGCGTTCTACAAAGCGTTACCGAACTCCGTGTTCCAACTTGGTTTTCTTCCAAACCAGAAACTGATTGTTCGCCGGCATGGCGTTGTCTTCAAGCAAAGTTAAGCCGGCGTTCTCCGCCAGATCGTTCACCCATTCAAAATCCCTGACGCCACTGCGGGGATCCCGGTCCTTCAACCAGAGATCGAAGTGGGCATTGCTCTCGGTGGTGAAGGCACCATCGTATTTAAAGGGGCCGTAGGCCAACAGTACGCCATTATCTCGAAGCTTTGTTCCCGCGCCAGAGAAGAATTTTTCTACCGAGGCCGTGGACATGATGTGCAGGCTGTTGGCGCTGTATATCACATTACAGCAGGGACAGCTCCAGTCGGGGTCATTAACATCCAGGGAGATGGCAGCGGGAAGATTGGGGAGTTGCGCCGCGCTGATGCGTAAGTTGAGGCTATCGACATTGGACGAAATATCCGAGGACTGCCAGTGCAACTCACGGAAACAGGTGGCGAAGAACACCGCATGCTGGCCGCTGCCGCCACCAATCTCCAGCACCGAGTCACCCCGGGTTAAATGTCGCGCCAGAACCTCAAGAATGACTCGCTTGTTGTTCTCGCTGGCCTGACTGAAGGGCAGAGGGCGGTTCATTGATGCAGGCTGCTTAGGCTACGGCACTATGCTGGCAGTTCACCGCGGGCTAGTGCTGCTTGCATAAAAATACAAACCTTGAGTCGGTGGAGTCCGCCGCACTATAGCGATATCCATCCCCGGCGAAGTCTTTTAATTTTTCTGGCCTGGCAATTCTGTTCTTAATAATATAGGCCGACATGGCGCCACGGGCTTTCTTGGCGAAGAAACTGAGGACGCGATATTGGCCGCCGGAAAAATCTTTGAATACGGGAGTAATCACGTCGGCGTCCAGTTCGTTTGGTTTGATCGCACTAAAATATTCCTTGGAAGCGAGATTTATCAGGATTGGGTTCTTTTCGCTCGCCTGCAGCGCATTCAAGTTCCTGGTTAGCTTGCTGTCCCAGAAGGCATAAAGACTTTTACCGCGCTCATTTATTCCCTGTTTGTAGGCAAAAGACGAGCCCATTTCCAGTCGGTAGGGCTGCATTAAATCCAGGGGGCGTAGCAAACCATACAGACCCGATAGAATCCGTAGATGCTTCTGGGCGAAGTTTAAATCCGCCGTGGTAAATTGCTCCGCCTCAAGGCCAATGTAGACGTCGCCTTTGAAGGCAAATATAGCCTGTTTGGCGTTCTTCAAGTCAAACGGGGTATGCCAGTTCAGGTAGCGGCCGTGGTTCAACTCACCGAGCTTGGCGCTGATGTGCATTAACTCGGAGAAGTCCCCGGGGGTCAGCTTTTTCAGCAGATTTACCAGCTGTTGGGAGTCTCGCAGAAATTCGGGTTCCGTAAATCTCCGTGTCTTGGCGGGAGACCCATAGTCGAGAGATTTGGCAGGCGATATGACGATTAACATTTGAGGAAGCTCTGATGGATTCTATGACCACTCTGGCCCATAGCCGATTCCGCTATCAAGGCGCACTTTCGCAGGCATGTGCCAACCTGTCAAGGAATGGCAACGATGAGAGCGGAATCGGCTGTAAGCCCCTTCTGGCAGGACTCCCTGAGACGTTACCGCATTGTTCAGAGCTGCCCTGGCGAATCGTATGGGGATGGTCTGTGCAGGCACCGTGATGAGCGTTTCGATGAACTAGTATCTGGTCCCAAGTTGCTGCCACAATTTGTAGCCACGGCGCTGCTTGCGAGAATATCCGGTAAACTGCAAACCCATGATAGAACGACTACAAGGCATTGCCATTTTTCTGGCCTATTTCAGGCTGCTCATTATCGGCCTTGGTATCGGCTTCCTCACGATTTTTGTGCTGAGCTTGTTCGAAAATCCCTGGCTTGAGGGGGATGGCTGGTTGATTCCGGCTCTGCTGGGACTTTGTTGGTCTTTGACCCTGTATAGCTTCTCGCAACTATTCGCTACAGTTCCGGCCAGGGCTGCTGACGACGCCAGCTGGCGCATCAAACTGTCCGTGGTCACGCGACGGGGACTGTTATGGGTACTGGCGCTGCTGATGGGCTGCCTGAGCCTGGCGCTGCTGGTTCTAAGCTATGAGCTGTTGCGGACCTGGCTGTGAGTATAAGGCAGCGCGGTAAGAAGCGGTCCTCATGGCTCCTCACAGAGAGACCATGGGCTGTGTAATAATGCGTGGCAAGCGACCATGCCACCCAGACTATAGATGCGAATAGAAAATCTCTCCAAGCTCATTGATGCAAGTTCGGACCTCATCGGCAGGAGCGCGGCCTGGCTGACCGTGGGCATGGTGCTGCTAATGGCTCTCATTGTCGCATTGCGATACCTGTTTCAGACCGGGTCGATCGCCATGCAAGAGTCAGTAATCTATGTTAACGCACTGATCTTTACCCTGGGCGCTGCCTATACTCTAAAAGAGCAGGGACATGTCAGGGTCGATATTTTTTACAACCGCCTCGGCGTCAAGCAAAAAGCATTGGTGGATTTACTGGGCGGCCTGGTTTTCCTGTTACCCTTTGCCGGATTCATCATTTGGGAGAGCTGGGATTACGTGTCGGTATCATGGCGAATCAAGGAGAGCTCGGCCGAGCTAAGCGGCTTGCCTTACGTTTACCTGCTCAAGGCCACGATCATTTTGTTGGCGCTGCTACTAATCATTCAAGGCATTTCGGAAATCCTCAAAGCCATTGTCAGCATCTGGCAGGGCGACTCCCAGTTTGATTAATAGATTAATCATCCGTTTGGCATCGAAGCTGCCTGGCAGGGCTTACTTCGGCAGGGCTTAGTGTGGTCGAATTTATTCCCCTACTGTTTTTTGCCGTAGTTTGCCTGGCACTGATGGCGGGCTATCCGGTGGCACTGACCCTGGCTGGCGTTTCATTGCTGTCTGCCGCTGTTGGCAGTTGGTTTGGGGGCTTCGATACGGCTTTCGTCGCCCTCATTCCTAATCGAATCTACGGCATCTTGATTAATCAGAATCTGTATGCCGTGCCTTTGTTCGTGTTCATGGGAGTGATGCTGCAGAAGTCTCGAATCGCAGAGGACCTGCTAAACAACATGGCATTGGTGTTCGGACGCATGCCGGGTGGTCTGGGCATATCGGTCATTATCGTGGGCATGTTGTTGGCTGCCAGCACCGGCATCGTGGGGGCCACCGTTGTCACCATGGGCATCCTCTCTCTGCCGACGATGTTGAAGGCGGGGTACAAACCCTCCCTGGCCTGCGGAACGCTTTGTGCCACCGGCACTTTGGGTCAGATAATACCGCCATCGATCTGCCTGGTATTGCTTGGAGAGGTGATCTCTAACTCCTATCAGCAGGCCCAACTCAACAGCGGGATATTTGCCCCGGATTTTGTTTCCATAGGAGACTTGTTTGCCGGGGCGATTATTCCGGGACTAATCCTGGTGTCGGCCTATGGCACCTATGTCGTCGTGATCGCGTTAATCCGGCCAGCCGACGCGCCACCGTTGCAGCATCAGCATGACTCACCGGCACAATCGGCCCTGTTTGTGGCCCTGATCAAAGGCTTGCTGCCCCCGGTGATTCTCATGGTAGCGGTTCTCGGCTCCATACTCGGGGGCGTTGCGACCCCTACCGAGGCCGCCAGCGTGGGGGCCCTGGGGGCGATGTTACTGGCGTTGATAAAATGGTCCCTGAATCTGAAAATATTGCATGCAGTGTCTATCGAGACCATGCGCGTGACCTCCATGGTCTATCTGATCTTAGTAGGAGCGACGATATTTTCCTCCGTGTTTCGAGGCTTCGGTGGCGATAGCCTGATCGAAGACCTGCTCAATAATTTACCTGGCGGGATCTTTTCCGCCATGCTTGCCGTCATGATTTTGATATTTTTCCTGGGCTTTATCCTCGATTTCATCGAGATTACCTTTATGGTTGTGCCCATAGTGGGACCCATCCTGTTAGCCATGGGCGTGGATCCTGTGTGGCTGGGGATAATGATCGCGGTCAATTTGCAGACATCGTTTTTAACCCCGCCCTTCGGTTTTTCCCTGTTCTATCTGCGCAGCGTAGCCCCGCCTGAAATAAACACAGCCGATATCTACAGGGGTGTAGTGCCGTTTGTTATCATGCAGCTGGGGCTGCTGTTGCTACTTGCCCTGCGGCCTGGATTGGCCACCTGGCTGCCTTCACTGCTGGGCTAAAAAAGTGGGGCAATCACTCCTATGTAATGGTGATACCAAAATGAACACAGTAGACGAAGCGGCCCCCGCGGCACTGGGTGAACTCGCGCTGCAGACTCTGGCGATGCCCAGAGATACCAATGCCAATGGAGATATTTTCGGCGGCTGGCTGGTGTCTCAGATGGATCTGGCGGCCGGCATCGCCTCCAGAAAGGTGGCGGGGGGCAGGGCAGCCACGGTGGCAATTCAGAATATCACCTTTCTTAAACCGGTAAGCGTGGGCTCTACGGTGAGTTGTTACACGGTCATAGTGAAAACCGGGCGCACTTCTATGCATATAGGCGTTGAGGTTTGGACGTCGAGCTGGGACACCGGGCAAATCCCCAACAAGGTCGCAGAAGGCCTGTTTGTTTTTGTGGCCATAGATGACGAAGGCAATCCCCGGCCCTTGTCGAAGTAGTCGCCGTCCAAATTAACGAGGATTTGCTGAGGGGTTTTCTGGAAGGGTTTTGGGGAGCTTATATGGAAGGTTCCGCGCCTCGATATAGGCTTCTTCGGAGATGCGATGGTAGTTCTGAACGCCGTCCTGAAAATTCTTATAGGACTCATAAATCCGTAGTGTGAGCGCATCGACCTGAGACAATTCCCTCACCACCTCATCCGAAATTCTTCGTAATTCGATCAACACCTCGTCGGGTAATTTACGCAATTCCACCCCGTGCTCTTCCAGCAGTACCCGCAAGGCCTCATTATTTTTAGCGGTCAGTTCGTCCATCAGCAATTGATTCATGGCTTCGGCGCCGGCGTACAAAATTTCCTGCAGATCCGCAGGCAAGGATTCCATTGCCGACTTGTTAAAGAGAGTTTCCAGGGTGGAGCCAGGCTCATGCCAGCCGGGGTAATAGTAATAGTCGGCCACGGTATGGTAACCGGCGGCCAGATCATTATAGGGACTGACGAATTCGGTCGCATCGAGGGCGCCGGTTTGCAGCGCCGTGAAGACTTCGCTGGCCTGCATGGTCACCGGGGTGCCACCGGCTCGCCTGAAGACTTCACCGCCAAGACCAGGAATTCTCATCTTCAGACCTTGCAGGTCTGCGAGGGAATTGATTTCCTTGTTAAACCAGCCGAACATCTGGGTGCCGGAATTACCGCCGCGGACCGGTATCAAATTGAAGGGTGCATAAGTCTCCTGCCACAATTCGTTGCCCCCACCGAAGGCCAGCCAAGCGTTCATTTCCGTTGCGGTGAGGCCAAAGGGGATGGTTGCGAAAAATGGGGCGCCAGGTATCTTTCCTTGCCAATAGTAAGCGGCGGTATGACCGATTTCTGCCACGCCCTGTGATACGGCATCGAATACCTCCAAGCCGCCCACCAGTTCATTGGCGCCATAAACCCGAATTTGCATCCTGCCGTTGCTCATTTTCCCCACGATGTCGGCGAAATGCTGCGGTGAAGTCCCCAGGGCTGGCAGGTTTTTTGGCCAGGAAGTAATTAACTTCCACTCATAGACCGCCTCGTCGCTGCCAGGATTAGGGCTGGGACCGGTGCTCGATGTCTGCTCGCTACAGGCGCCCATAAGCACGAGCATGAGCAATAGAGAGAATGTTCGCATATCGCTAAATCCTGTTAAGCCAAGACTTGCAGCTTGGCGTAGGACAAAACCAGCCATTTACTGCCGGCCGCATCAAAATTCACCTGGACTCTGGCATTCGGACCCTGGCCTTCATAGTTGAGTATCACGCCTTCCCCGAATTTGCCATGCGCCACGCGTTGACCGAGAGACAGCTCGGTTTCGGGCACCTCGATACGGCCGCCGATACGTCGGCCGAGGCCCCTGCTGTTTCTGTCGGGTCTCGATGGAATATGGCTTATGGTTGTTTTCAGCCGAATCTCATCCACCAGCTCATCCGGTATCTCCCTGATGAATCTCGAGGGGCGGCATAGATTCACATCGCCATGCAGGCGCCTTGATTCGGCGTGGCTGAAATAAAGCTTTTTCTTTGCCCTGGTGATACCGACATAGCAAAGCCGGCGTTCCTCTTCCAATCCCGAGATATTATTCATGGACATCTTGTGGGGAAACAAGCCTTCTTCCATGCCGGCCATGAAAACCAGCTCAAACTCCAGGCCCTTGGCAGAATGCAAGGTCATCAGCTGCACCGCATCCTCGGATTCCTGGGCCTGGGTATCGCCGGCGTCGAGTGCAGCCTGATCCAGGAACGCCGCGAGGAAGGCTTTCGAATCAGGCTCGAATTCTGCTGCAGTTTCGGCCTGGGTCTGCTCAAGGTTTTCTGCATAGATGGTGACATCGTCAAAGTTGCTGGCCGCGGTCACCAGTTCTTCGAGATTCTCGATTCTAGCCCTGGCTTTTTCGCCGCCCTCTTTTTCGTGGTGCTGCACCAGGCCGCTGTTGGCGATGATGTGTTCGGTTTTTTCATGTAACTGAAGTCCATCACAGGCGGTATCCAGCGCGTCGATCAACTCGAGAAATGCCAATACGGCGTTCGCCGCCCTGGCAGTGAGATGGGATTCATTCACCGACCTCACACAGGCCTGCCACAGCGAGCAGTTTTCAGATCTCGCCAGGGAGCGGACCAGTTCGAGGGTGCGTCCACCGATCCCCCGGGTGGGGACATTGATGATTCGTTCCACCGCAGTATCGTCGTCTCGATTAACTAACAGGCGCAGGTAGGAGAGAGCATTCTTGATCTCCAGGCGTTCGTAAAAACGATGGCCGCCGTAAATTCTGTAGGGCATGCCAACGCGTAGCAATGCGTCTTCCAGTTCTCTCGACTGCGCGTTGGAACGGTACAAAATCGCCGAGTCGGAGCGCCTGTTGCCGGCGCCGAACCAATCCTGAAGTCGATCGACGATGAAGCGGGCTTCATCTTGTTCATTGAAGGCCTCATAAAGGCTGATGGTCTCGCCTTCACCGTCCTCGGTCCAGAGGGTCTTGCCGAGCCGCCCCTGATTATTTGCGATTAACTTGTTTGCAGCCTGCAAGATGATTGCGGTGGACCGGTAGTTCTGTTCCAGGCGCAGGATTTCGGCCCCGGGAAAGTCGATATTGAATTGCTGTATGTTCTCGATCCTGGCACCACGCCAGCCATAGATTGACTGGTCATCATCCCCCACCACCATCAGCTGATTGTCGGTGCCGGCCAACACCCGCAGCCAGGCGTATTGAATGGCGTTGGTATCCTGAAATTCATCGACAAGGATATGCCGAAAGCGTTTCTGATAGTGGGCGAGAATCTGGGGGTTGTGCAGCCACAGTTCATGGGCTCGCAGCAGAATCTCACCGAAATCGACCATGTCGCCGCGGTTGCAGGCCTCTTCATAGGCCCGGTATATATCCAGCATGGTTTTGGTGTAGCCATCGTCGAAGTGTTCGATGTTGGCGGCCCTGAGGCCTTCATCCTTTTGGGAGTTGATATACCATTGGCATTGTTTTGCCGGCCATTTATCTTCGTCGATCTGCATCGAGCGATTGATGCGCTTGATCAGCCTGAACTGGTCGTCGCTGTCGAGAATTTGAAAGTCCTGTACCAGGCCAGCTTCGCGCCAGTGGCTTCGTAACAGCCGGTGGGCAAGCCCGTGGAAAGTGCCCACCCACATGCCGTTGAACGATTGGTCGAGCAAAGATTCGATGCGGCCGCGCATTTCTCGCGCCGCCTTGTTGGTAAATGTAACCGCCAGGATGGAGAAGGGTGACGCCTGTTCCGCCTGCAGCAGCCAGGCGATACGATGCACCAGCACCCGGGTCTTGCCACTGCCCGCACCCGCCAACACCAGCAGGTTGTTCGCGGGACTGGCGACAGCATTACGCTGTGGCTCGTTGAGAGAATCGAGTATGTGAGAAACATCCATGGTCTATTCTATCAAAATGTCTGGCGCAATCCCGGCTTAATGTGGGCGTTCATCGTAGTGTTCATAAGAGAGTATGATTATTTAAGGAGCCTCAGAAAATGCCAGGCGAATTTGCTAGAATACGGCGCCTGGGATTGGTTGCTTCTACCCGAATAGCGCAGCCGCTAACTCAGGTTCATCCTGAGCGTGGTCATCTGTGACTTTGGGCGCACCCCAGGAAATCCTTCTTACCAGGAGATGAATATGTCTGTCAGATCGGACGACGCGGCTTTTAATTGGCAAGATCCTTTTTTGATGGAGCAGCAACTTTCAGAAGAGGAGCGGCTGGTGAGAGACACCGCGAAGCAATATGCCCGGGATAAACTCCTGCCCAGGGTGCGTGATGCCTACCGCAACGAGGAAACAGATCCAGCCATCTTCCTCGAGATGGGTGCCCTCGGCCTGCTCGGCTCCACCATTGAGGGATACGGCTGTGCGGGGGTGAATTACGTCTGTTATGGCCTGGCAGCGCGTGAGATCGAAGCGGTTGATTCCGGCTACCGCTCGATGATGTCGGTGCAGTCCTCCCTGGTGATGCATCCAATCAACGTATTTGGCAGCGAAGAGCAAAAACAGAAGTACCTGCCAAAGCTGGCTACTGGCGAATTTATCGGTTGTTTCGGCCTCACCGAGCCTGACTACGGATCCGATCCTGGAGGCATGATCACCCGGGCGAAATCCGTTAATGGGGGCTACAGCGTGTCCGGCGCCAAGAACTGGATCACGAATTCCCCGATTGCCGATGTATTCATTGTCTGGGCGAAAGATGACGATGGTGTCATTTGTGGCTTCATTCTCGACAAGGGTATGGAGGGACTCAGCGCACCCAAGATCGAGGGCAAGTTGGCGCTAAGAGCCTCTGTGACTGGTGAGATAGTAATGGATGAAGTCTTCGTTCCCGAAGAAAATAAATTACCCCATGCCCAGGGTCTCAATGGTCCTTTCAGCTGTCTTAACTCGGCTCGGCTCGGCATTGCCTGGGGCGCACTGGGAGCCGCGGAAACTTGCTGGCATACCGCCCTGCAATACACCCTAGACCGTAAACAATTCGGCCGACCACTGGCGGCCAATCAACTGATTCAGAAGAAACTGGCGATCATGCAGACGGATATTTCGCTCGGACTACAGGGATGTCTACAGGCTTGCCGACTCAAGGATCAGGGTAAACTGGCGGCGCCATTGATCTCCTTATTGAAGCGAAACTCCTGTCTGAAGGCACTGGATACGGCCAGAGAAGCCCGGGATATGTTGGGGGGCAATGGTATCTCAGACGAGTTTCCAATCATGCGTCATGCCCAGAATCTCGAAGTGGTAAATACCTATGAGGGCACCCAGGACATCCATGCACTAATTCTGGGTAGAGCGCAAACCGGTATCCAGGCATTCACTTGAGCATAGGGCTCTCGAGCTTTCACAGTGAGCCCAGAACAATACCCGCAAAGATAACCGCACCAACCCAATTGTTGTTGAGAAAAGCCTTGAAGCAGGGACCGGGCAGGCGGTCCTTGATCAAGACTTGTTGATAGCAAAGCAAGGCAGCGGCGATCACCAGAGACGCAGTGTAAAACCCACTTAGCTCAAATTGTCTGCCCGCTAACCACATGGCCAGAATAAACATGACTTGCAGGGACGCGATAATGGCTTTATCCGCATCGCCAAACAAGATAGCGGAAGACTTCACTCCGATCTCTATATCGGATTCACGGTCAGCCATTGCGTACTGGGTGTCATAGGCCACAGTCCACAGACAATTCGCCACAAACAACAAATAGGCGCTCTGCGGGATGGCCCCGGTCTGGGCGGTGAACGCCATCAGAATACCCCATGAGAAGGCAATCCCCAGCACCACCTGGGGCAAGTTGGTAAACCGCTTCATGAAGGGGTAGATCGCCACCACCACGATTGCGACCAGCGATAGCAGGATCGTGGCCCGATTCGTTAGCAGCACCAGGGCAAAGCCAGTCAGCGAGAGAACGATGAAACAGGCCATGGCGTCCGTTCGAGATAGCGCAGCTCTGGCCAGCGGCCGTTGCCGGGTTCTGGTCACCCTGCTATCGATTTTGTAATCGGCAAAGTCGTTAATACAACAACCCGCCGATCGCATCACCGCCGTTCCGATTATAAAGATGAACAACAATGGCAGCGGCGGCACGCCTTCCGCTGCCAACCACAGGGCACCGAGGGTGGGCCATAACAACAAGTAGATGCCAATGGGTTTATCGAGCCGGGCCAGCTCGGCGAATGCTGGCAATTTGGCATAAAAGTCTGGAAATTCAGATTGAAATTGGTTCAGCGCCGTTGACCAAAGCGACCGTAGGGAAGACATGATTTTTACGTGGGGACCGCCATGACAGAGTTAAGGGCAACTAGCATAAAAGATTTTAACCCCGACTGCTAAACGTTTGCGTAGTTGATTTTCTCGCCGAGCCAGCGTGCAATCAATGGGTCGATGATGTCCGGATACTGATTCATGATGTGCTCAGAGGCGCTGCGCACTTCATCCAGCAGATTAGCATCGCGCACTATGTCCGCCACCTTAAAGCTCATCAGCCCGGTTTGCTGGGTACCCAATACCTGGCCCGGCCCGCGTAGTTCGAGGTCTTTTTCGGCAATGTAGAAACCATCATTGCTTTGTCTTAGCACGGTCAAGCGTTGCTTGCCGGCGCTGGACAGGGGGCTCTGATAGAGCAGGATGCAATGGCTTTGCTTTGCGCCACGGCCGATCCTGCCCCGCAACTGGTGTAGTTGGGCGAGACCCAGTCGTTCGGGATTTTCGATCACCATCAGACTAGCATTGGGCACGTCAACCCCGACTTCGATGACGGTGGTCGCTACCAGTAACTGTAGCTGCCCGGCTTTAAACCGGGCCATGACATCGCTTTTTTGCGCCGCCTTCATGCGGCCATGAATGAGACCCACTGCAACGTCGGGCAGTAATTGCGTGAGTTGGGCCGCGGTTACCTCCGCCGCCTGACATTGCAGAGTTTCTGATTCTTCGATCAGGGTGCAGACCCAGTAAGCCTGGCTGTTTTCTGCACAGGCTTTGTCGATACTGGCAATTACCTGATCGCGCCGATCGTCGGAAATGACCGCCGTGTTCACCGGTATGCGTCCTGGCGGTAGCTCATCGATAATGGAATTGTCCAGATCGGCATAGGCGCTCATCGCCAGAGTCCTGGGAATTGGCGTTGCCGTCATTACCAGCTGATGCGGCTGGTGTCGAGACTGGGCTGCCTTCTCCCGCAGGGCCAGTCTCTGATGAACGCCGAAGCGATGTTGTTCGTCGATGATGATGAGGCCTAGATGCTTGTAACTCACTTCATCCTGAAACAGGGCATGGGTTCCTATGCATAGCTGGCTGCTGCCGTTGGCCATTTCCTCCAGTTGCGCGCGACGCAGTTTGCCCTTGACCTTGCCGCTCAGCCAGCCAACCTTGATACCCAAGGGTGTAAACCAGTTTTCGAAGCTGAGCAAATGCTGCTCCGCCAGAATCTCGGTGGGAGCCATTAGCGCTACCTGATAGCCATTCGCTATTGCCAGCAGGGCAGACAGGGCGGCGACGACAGTTTTACCGGATCCTACGTCACCCTGCAGTAGCCTCAGCATGGGACAGCCACGGTAGAGATCCTGCGAGATCTGCTGAAATACAGCTTGCTGTGCCGAGGTTAGGGAGAATGGCAGCTGGGCTATGAATCGACGCAGTAATTCATCCTTGTTGCTGAACGCAGGTGCCGCTTGTTTCTCTGAATTTTTTTTATACCTGCGCATGCACAGCCGATGTGCTATCAACTCCTCAATCGCCAGTCGCTTCTGTCCAGGATTCATGCCTTCATTTAACCAGCCGAGGGATTGTTCTGCCGGCGGCCTATGGATCAATTTTATGGCGTCGGTGAGGCAGTGGAGGCCCAGCTTTGCGGTCAGTTCGGTCGGCAGATAATCCCGGATTGGGACCGAGGTTTGCAGTAATACCAGGGCCTGATCGATGATTTTTCTGAGACGGGCCTGCTGCAGTCCTGCGGTGGCGGGATAAACAGGAGTCAACACATCGGTGATCGGTTCGTCCTCGACCCCGGTAAGTACTTTGTACTCGGGATGGTAAATTTCCAGGCCGGTTCTGCCGCGCCGAACCTCCCCGTAACAGCGGATTCGTGTCGTCGGCGCCAGCGATCTTTGCTGTGCGGCGCTGAAGTAGAAGAACCGCAGGCTGATTATCCCACTGCCATCATGCAGTGTGCATCGCAGGCTGCGACGACGCCCGAACTGGATATTGCTGGTGGCGATTTCTCCTTCGAGCTGTACCGTTTGACCAGCTTGGATGGAGCCTATGGGGCTGATGCGGGTGCGGTCTTCGTAGCGAAACGGCAGATGGAAGAGCAAGTCCTGCACATTATAGATGCCGATAGCATTCAGCTTTGCCTTCAAGGCGGGACCCACGCCTCTAAGGTTGGTGAGTGGGATTTGATCCAGTTGTTGGCTGGTCATAAGCGTCAATCGGGCGTGACCGTGGCGGGCCATGTACGAGTATCGGCAGGGAATGACCCGGGCAGGACTCTCGAAAACAGGGCATTGGTAGGGCGAGTATATGGGTTTTTATACAGTACTACCAGATGCCGGAACCAGGTACTTTTCTTCAAAGACCCTGGCGGCCAGAGGTTTGGAATAGTAATAGCCCTGGACCTGATCGCAGCCGTGTTTGCGCAGAAATGCGAGTTGCTCCTTGGTTTCGACGCCCTCGGCAATGCACAACAGATGCAGGTTATGAGCCATGCTAATAATGGTTTTCACCAGGGCGGCATCCACTTCGTCGTCAGCGCAATTAGAAATAAAGGATTGGTCAATTTTAAGTTTATGTATAGACAGCTGCTTCAGGTACGACAAAGAGGAATAGCCAGTTCCAAAATCGTCAATCGTCAATTGGAAACCCAGGATTTTTAGTTCCTTGAGGGTAAGCAGCGCCTTATCGATGTCTTCGATCAAGGTGCCTTCTGTTATTTCCAGCTCCAGATTCTCCATGCTCACGTCGTATTGTTCGGTCAGTTCGATCAGGCGTTCAGCAACCTCATCGAGTTGAAAGAAGCGCGCAGACAAGTTTGTCGCCAGGTGGAGGTTCGGTCGTCCTTCATTCTTCCAGATCTTCAACTGCGCGCAGGCGGCATTCAAGACCCAGTGATCGATATCGATAATCAAGCGGCTTTCTTCGGCCTGGGGAACAAAGCTATCGGGCAAGACCAGGCCCTTCTCAGGATGATTCCAGCGCAACAACGCCTCGGCGCCAACCAATTTTCCACTGTGACAGTCAACCTTGGCTTGGAAGTAGAGTGTGAGTTCGTCATTTCGAAGTGCCTTCCTGAGTTCGCCCTCGACCCGAAGCTGGTTGCTAATGACCAGGTTAAGCTCTTCGCTGAAGTATCGGTAACTGCCTCCGACATTCGCCTTGGCATGATACATTGCCGAATCCGCGTTCTTCATAAGGTCTTCAATATTGTCTGCATCCAGGGGATAGATGGCAATGCCAATACTGGCACTGGACCGCAGCTCCTGACCCACCAGCTGCAATGGCTTGGGAATCGCTTCCAGTAGCTTGTCTGCAACCGCCGAAATTGAGGTTTTGATATGAACCTGGGCGTCTTCAGATACGACAATTGTGAACTCATCGCCTCCCAGTCGGGCCAGCATATCTGTGGAGCGTACACACTGGGAGATGCGCTCGGCAATGGCCGTCAAGTACTGATCACCGACCACATGCCCGAGAGAATCATTCACCAACTTGAAACGATCGAGGTCGATGAACAGCACCCCCACCATCTCCTTGTTTCTTTCTGCCCGATTCAGCGCCTGCTGCAAATAGTTTTTGAATGCCGGTCGGTTAGGCAAGCCGGTGAGGGCGTCGAAGTTGGCCTGATGGTAAAGTTTCTCCTGCCACCTGGCGTTCGAAAGCGCGACCCCGACACGATCGGCCCAGCTTCGGGTATCCTGCAGCAGCTGTTCAGGATTTTCTGGCAACTGCGTATAACCCAGAACCACAATGGCCGAGAGGGCGTCATCACTAAACAGTGGCAATACCAGGCAGACACGGGCACCCAACGAGGTGATTGGTTCGAGGAATAGCGGCACGCCCCGATCCAGCTCTATGAGTGCGCCTCCCTGACGTTGTTCCAGAAACTCATGATCTACTGGCAATAATTCGATCTCGGCCTCGATTATCTCTGGCTCCGGCTCGTTTTGCCGGACGCGCATAACCATTTGCGTAAACTGGCCATCGCCGTCCTGGGATGCTATGCCAATCTGATCGCAGCGAATAATTTCCTGAATGCGAACCAGAACGACTTGGACGATATTTTCTGCGTCCTGCGAAGAAAGAATGAGGCGATCTATTTCAGCCATAGTCTCCAGGCTCTGAAATTGATCGGACAGCTTGGCCCCCATGGTATTAAATGAATCGGCCAGATCGGAAAACTCGTCCTTGCTATCGATAACGACCTTGCTATCGAAGTTGCTATTGCCGATATCTTGGACCGCTAGAGTGAGTTTCCTCAGGGGGATAAGAATGCGTTGTATCTGGCTGCTGCTAAGCATCAGGACAATGAGAAGACTCACTGCGAATATAAGAATAAAAGGGGTTTGGAAATCCGTGATAGGCCTGACAATTTCCTGTCTTGGAACGCTGGTGAGGACGGTCCAGTCATCGATGCCATATTCGCTGCGTAAAACAATACTCCAATAACTCACCAGGTGAGATTCATTGTTAGCATCCTCCCACTCGTAGTTACCTGCAAATGAGTCGGCGGTTTCACGGTCCGTCGATTCGATCAAGCGATCTGGAATGGCCGGTGAACAAAATAGCACATCGCTCAGATGGTCCAGCATGCACAAGCCCTGACTGGCCGTAATAATATCCGCGTTCCAAAGATATTCGTTATTCAGCTCGGCGATC
>Ga0310122_10000041_pt1 | contig 91457 bp, 82 predicted proteins | sample CB6_Bottom_1051__FD_203503 | JGI IMG/M metagenome (GOLD analysis project Ga0310122, IMG submission 203503) | Marine microbial communities from Western Arctic Ocean, Canada - CB6_Bottom_1051 | ecosystem: Environmental > Aquatic > Marine > Oceanic | place: Canada: Western Arctic Ocean | collected... | reverse complement strand
ACACCGCCGTACACTTTTGCAAGTGTAGTACAGATAGCAGCAGTTAGAGTTGTTTTACCGTGGTCAACGTGGCCGATAGTACCAACGTTTACGTGCGGTTTCGTACGTTCAAATTTTTCTTTAGACACAATCGTGTTCCTTCCTAGTTATGATTCGCCACGTTCATTATTGAGCGAGACGCGCCAGAAATTGCTATTTTATGCGCCAACTCTCGTTAGCGCAATATTTGGACGCATTGATCTTTCAAAAAATGAAAAAAATGCGTCCCTTTTGTTTAACCACGCTCTGCAATGATTGCTTTTGCAACATTGTTAGGCACTTCAGCGTACTCACTAAACTCCATAGAGTAAGAAGCACGGCCTTGTGTCGCAGAACGTAAATCAGTTGCGTAACCGAACATGACAGACAACGGAACTTGTGCACGAATTATCTTCAGGCCAGCTGTCCCCTCGTCCATACCTTCGATGATGCCGCGACGACGGTTAATATCGCCAACAACGTCACCCATCCAGTCTTCTGGAGTAGTTACTTCAACTTTCATCATAGGCTCAAGCAGAACCGGTTGCGCTTCAAGTGCACCCGATCTGAAAGCCATAGAGGCAGCGATTGTAAACGCCATCTCACTTGAATCTACTTCATGGTAAGAACCATCATATAGTGTAGCTTTGATATCCAAAACTGGATAGCCAGCAAGTACACCATTGTTCATCTGCTCTTCAACGCCTTTAGCGACTGAAGCGATAAACTCTTTAGGTACGATACCGTTGGCAATTTCATCAACGAAGACAAAGCCTTCGCCAGCTTCTGATGGTTCAAGTTTTAGCCACACGTGACCGTACTGACCTTTACCACCATGCTCACGGATAAATTTACCTTCCGCTTTCGCAGTACCGCGAATCGTTTCACGATAAGCTACTTGCGGGTTACCAACGTTGCAGTTGACGTTAAATTCACGCTTCATACGGTCAACGATGATATCTAAGTGTAGTTCGCCCATACCAGAAATCAGTGTCTGGCCAGTTTCCGCATCCATATCAACGCGGAATGATGGGTCTTCTGCTGCTAGTTTACCTAGAGCGATAGTCATTTTATCTTGATCAGCTTGAGAGCGAGGCTCTACAACGATCTGAATAACTGGATCTGGGAATTCCATACGCTCAAGAACGATTTTATGGTTCTGATCACATAGAGTTTCACCAGTAGTAACATCTTTAAGGCCGATAATGGCTGCGATGTCACCTGCTCGTACTTCTTTTACTTCTTCACGTTTGTTTGAGTGCATTTGAACAATGCGCCCTAAACGTTCACGTTGTTTCTTCACAGAGTTGTAAGCTGTTTTACCGCTTTCAACAACTCCAGAGTAAACACGGATGAAAGTTAAAGTACCAACAAATGGGTCTGTTGCAATTTTAAATGCTAGCGCTGAGAACGGTTCTTTGTCGTCCGCGTGACGTTCAATTTCATTCTCGTCGTCATCAATACCTTTAATTGCCGGTACATCGACTGGAGAAGGAAGGAAGTCAACCACTGCATCTAGAACAGCTTGTACACCTTTGTTTTTGAATGCACTACCACAAGTGGCAAGTACGATTTCATTATTAAGGGTACGAATACGAAGACCTTGCTTGATTTCAGCTTCTGTTAATTCACCTTCTTCAAGGTACTTATCCATCAGCTCTTCATTTGCTTCTGCAGCAGCTTCAACAAGTTCGGTACGATATTCTTCAGCCATTTCTTGCATGTCTGCAGGAATATCTTCGTACGTGAAAGTCATGCCTTGGTCAGCCTCGTTCCAGTTGATTGCCTTCATCTTGAGAAGATCGACAACACCTTGGAAGTTTTCTTCAGCACCAATGTTCAGTTGAATTGGAACAGGGGTTGCGCCTAGGCGGTCCTTGATCTGTTCAACTACGCGCAAGAAATCTGCGCCTGTACGGTCCATTTTGTTTACGAAAACCATACGTGGAACTTGGTACTTATCAGCTTGACGCCATACTGTCTCTGACTGAGGTTCAACACCAGACGAGCCACAGAAAACAACAACTGCACCATCAAGTACACGCAAAGAACGTTCTACTTCGATTGTGAAGTCAACGTGTCCAGGAGTGTCGATGATGTTGATACGGTGGTCCGAGAACTGAGCTTCCATACCACGCCAAAACGTAGTCGTTGCTGCTGAAGTGATCGTAATACCGCGCTCTTGCTCTTGCTCCATCCAGTCCATGGTTGCTGCACCATCGTGAACTTCGCCGATTTTGTGAGAAAGACCGGTATAGAACAGAATACGTTCACTTGTGGTTGTTTTACCTGCATCTACGTGAGCAACGATACCGATATTACGGTATTGCTCTATAGGAGTTTTACGAGCCACGGTTGAATCCTCTTATTAGAGACTTAGGGACTATTGCTATGTCTAGATTATGCGTTAAAAGCGATGCTTCGCTAAAAAGTGCTTGCCCTAGAAATAGCAATAGTTCCTAGCATAAGCATAGGAACTAAAGAAGTGCTGCAAGGAACCTTGCAGCACTAAAAAGGTATTACCAGCGGTAATGTGCGAACGCTTTGTTTGCGTCAGCCATGCGGTGAACGTCTTCACGTTTCTTAACCGCAGTACCTTTGTTCTCAGACGCGTCTAGCATTTCAGCAGCTAGGCGTTGAGCCATAGATTTTTCACCACGCTTACGCGCAGCTTCAACTACCCAACGCATAGCAAGAGCGTTACGGCGAACCGGACGAACTTCTACAGGTACTTGGTAAGTTGAACCACCCACACGGCGAGATTTAACTTCTACCGCTGGGCGAACATTTTCAAGAGCTTCTTCAAATACAGCTAAGTGATCTTTACCAGATTTCTCAGCCATAGTTTCTAGTGCAGTGTAAACAATCTTCTCTGCAGTAGATTTTTTTCCGTCAACCATAAGGATGTTAACGAATTTTGCCAGCAGTTCAGATTTGAACTTAGGATCTGGAAGGATCTTACGCTGGCCTATTACGCGACGACGTGGCATGGAATTTCTCCGTTGTCTTCTTCAGGTTTTTTCCAAAACTTTTCAGAATAATAAATAAATAGTGTTTGGCCTTACTTAACGCTTTCTTTTTAAAAAAGACGCATTAAGACTTAGGACGTTTCACACCATACTTAGAACGACCTTTCTTACGGTCGTTAACGCCTGCACAGTCAAGTGCACCGCGAACAGTGTGGTAACGCACACCTGGTAAATCTTTAACACGACCACCACGGATAAGAACAACACTGTGTTCTTGAAGGTTATGACCTTCGCCGCCGATGTATGAAGTAACTTCAAAGCCGTTAGTTAGACGAACACGACATACTTTACGTAGTGCTGAGTTCGGTTTTTTTGGAGTAGTAGTATATACGCGAGTACATACACCACGTTTTTGTGGGCACGCTTCTAGTGCAGGCACGTTGCTTTTAACAACCTGCTTTACACGAGGAGTACGTACCAACTGGTTAATAGTTGCCATTAACTAGCTCCTGATTTACTTGAAAGTAAGCTTGATGAAAAATCTAGCCCTATTACACATAGTGTAAATAGGGACGCAAAATTCTATTCAGCAGTGGGATGTGTGTCAAGAAATATACAGATCTTTTTTAGCCGTCTAGAGCTCAGGATGGTCTTTTTTTAACCATACTGATAAAACACAGCTACCAAGTTACTGATTTGTCGTTCAAAACCGTTAGTTTGACGAATCCGTCGAAGTCCACTTGATCCAGAGTGCTTGAAGCAAGTTGTTGTAAACCTCGGCTATCGAGATCTGTTTTTAATACCGACACATGTTCAACGGTTGAGATTTGATTGAATAACTCATGATTTGGAAGGCAAACATACACCGCATCTTCAACCAAAAGGATGTGATCCTTTTGTTGCGAGTACGCCAATGCAAGCTTGAGTTTGTCTACTGATTTTACAATATGAAGCATAACGTTCCCTAGAAAGTCAGTATTTTTTGGCTCTGAGCTAACTTCTGCGTCAACTCATTCACTTCTAGCGCAGTCACATCGATCAGTAAGTTATCGGTCGAGAGACCAAACTGATTGAGGCTATGTTGACACACGTAAACCTGCTCGATGTCGTAGAGGTCCATAAGCTTGAATGCAGAAATATAGTCACGTGATAGGGATTCATCAGGCTGTTGAGCCTTGAGAAGCTGCGTAACGCCATTACCGACAAAGAACACGGTAATGTCTTCACTATAGGCTGAAGCCGCTAGCAGTGCGTCTAGCCCCTCCCTGCCCGCTGCCGTCGTATGAGGAAAAGTGTTAAATACAAAGGCCAATTTACTCAAAACTGTACAACCCTATCTTGCGTCAAAAGTGCTTCAGATAAGCTCCCTAACCCAGCTTGGGTAAACCCAGCCGCCAAGTTAGATGCACTCAATTGATGTTGCATTGCTTCATCAGTGCTGATCACTCCGCGTCTAAGCGCAGCAGCAACACACGTTTCAAGGCTAACATTGTGGTCATCCGCCAGTTTTTGCCAAGCGGAAGCCAAGTCGAATTCATCATTAGCAGGTACGGTAAGGTCAGAGCCATTACTGACGCCATCTTGATAGAAGAATACACTGTGAAGTTTGTGGCCCTGATTAATAAGAGCCACTGCAAACTGGTAAGCACTTCTTGCCGACTGTGAACCGTAGACCGGTCCATTCACTAAAAGTGTATAGCTTAACAACCCTCTTCATCCTCTGTTTTACGTTGTCGGATGTATAGGTATACGGTGTGCTTAGAGATGTTCAATCGCTCAGCAACACGGTTAATCGCATCTTTGATATCGAAAATACCTTTGTCGTAAAGCTCCATCACGATTTGACGGTTCTTAGTATTGTTCGATACTGATTTGTCGGCATTGATTTCTTCAATGGTGCGTTCAACCGTCTGGTCGACAAGCTCTTCCACATCACTCGCAAAGTTTACTGATGATGCTGCTTCGTCCGCATCTTGCGTAGGCATGAAAGATTGCAGTACTTGTGAGAATGGCGCATCTAAGTTTACGTTAATACACAACAAACCAATCACTCGGTCTTCACCATTGCGGATAGCAACCGTGATCGACTTCATCAATACTCCGCCTTTAGCGCGAGTAAAGTATGAACGTGAGAAGTTACGCTTAGAACCTTCAATATCTTTCAGCATCTTCAATGCGAGATCGGTGATCGGCGAACCAACCTGACGACCTGTATTTTCGCCGTTGGCAATTTTAATCGCAGAAGTATTGAGGTCTTCTAAAGAGTGTAAAACGATTTCACAAAACGGACCGATAAGACTCGCAATACCGTCAACCACGGCCTCATAAGATCTTAGAATGATTTTATCGTGTTCACTGAATGGCATAACGTGGACTGATTCCATTTCAAGTAACACATCTGCATTGACTGTTTCTGTAGTAGTCACTTATTCCTTACCTTCGTGTGAAAAATCAACAAATTTATGTAAGTTTATCAGAAAATTTTAATTGCACACCTAGCTAACATTGCAACTAGTGATTTAGAACAAGTTTAAAAATCAAATACTCACCTTCAAATCATAAAAAAAGCCTAACTCAAAGTTAGGCTTTTTATTCAATCAACGTATTTTAGAATAAAACTTTTAGCTGATATTACTGAGCAGGAGCCGCTTCAGCGTTATCAATTTTAAGTAGTTCAACTTCGAATACTAGCGTTGAGTTAGCAGGGATAGTCGGTGTGTCTTGCTCACCGTATGCTAGCTCTGGCGGGATAACGAACTTGTACTTAGAACCAACTTGCATCAGTTGTACGCCTTCAGTCCAGCCCGGGATTACGCGGTTTAGTGGGAATGTTGCTGGTTCGCCACGATCGTAAGAGCTGTCGAACTGAGTACCGTCTGTTAGCGTACCTTTGTAGTGTACTTGAACGGTATCAGTGTCTTTTGGAGAAGCACCTTCACCAGCCGTCATTACTTGGTAAAGTAGACCAGATTCAGTTTGCTTAACGCCTTCAGTTTTAGCGAACTCAGCACGGAAATCATCACCGGCCTTCTTCACTTCTGCAGATTTTTCTGCCGCTTGTGCTTGCATTGTTTCAGCAACACGCTTGTCTAGAGCTTCTAGAGCTGCACGAGTTTCTTCTTCGTTAAGTGCTGTTTTCTCTGCGAATACGTCTTCGATACCTTGAAGAACCATATCTTTGTCTAGGTTAATGCCTAGCTCGCTTGGCTTATCAATGCTTGTGCTTAGGTAGTTCGCGAAAGATACACCGATTGCGTATGCCGCTTTGTCATCTTCTGTTTTAAAGTTTACTGCTGCAACTTTAGCTTCTTCTACCTGTGGAGCTTCTGCCTTTGGTTCTTCTTTCTGACAACCAACTGCTAGCATAACCGTTGCGGCAAGCAGTGATACTTTTAAAACTGATTTCATTGAATTCTCCAATTAATGGCCAAGCCATTGGTTATTGTGCACAAATCTAATGATTAGATTGGTGTGAATACGTTAGTTATAACAATATACTAGTCATATGTCTTTCGACACAAACCGGATTATTAGATGTGATGCGAATATTTTTCCACTCATTGCTATGTACGATTGTCATCACCTTGTTAAATGGTTGCTTTTTCTTTCAAGATGATGAGCAACGTTGGGAAATTGAACCCAATGGTGCCACCAGCTTTGCCCTAAGCAGAGATGGACGCTTCGCCCTGCTCTACTCTCAGCAAAAACAACTGTTACTCTGGGACCTCGTCCAAGATAAAGAACTCGCTCAACTCGGCCCACAAGATCAATCAGAAAACCAAGTATCGCGTATCCGCATCTCGGACAACGGCCGCTTTGCGATTACCGCCAGCCAGATGAATTTCGCCGTTTGGGACTTATCTTGGACTCAAGCTGAGGGGCTATGGTCTATTTCCGATGGCCTAATTCGTGATGTCGATATATCCAGCAATGGTGAAAAAGTCTTACTTGGCCTGTCTAATGGCAAAGCTATCTATGTGGACTTAGTCACCGGACGCCGTCTTGAGTTCCTTGCTCACCAAGAAAAAGTTAATTCAGTCTCCCTCTCTTCTAATGGCCGCTACGCATTATCAGGCGGCAACGACTACAAAGCTTACCTTTGGGATACCGAATCAGGCTTGGTGTTACGTACCTTCGAGCATGAACAAAGAGTAGTACGAGTTGCACTACAACGGGATGGAGAATTGGCTTTTACTTCCGATGGCGGTAACCAAGCGATGATCTGGAATTTGGAAACAGGTGAACCTCAAGCGCAATTGCAGAGCTGGTCTCGACAGCTGATATTCTCTAGTGCTCGCTTTTCTGACGACGGCAGTATGTTGGTGACAGGTACACCATCCAGCCAAGTGAGTGTGTGGAATACTCAAGATGGAAAACGCATTTCTCGTCACGATGCCGAGCCATTAAAAGATGCTCGCCCTCCCCGTGCGGTAGTGTATGATGCAGCCTTTGATGAAAAGAACCGTGTGATATCGGGCACCTCTGCGGGCATCGCCCAAGCTTGGAATGTGGATTAAGAACGATGACAGAAAAGCGAATTGAACAACTAGAAAGCCGCGTTAATGACCTAGAATGTCAGTTGGCTTTCCAAGAACAAACCATTGAAGAACTCAATGAAGCGCTTAGCCAACAACAGATGTTGATCACGAGAATGCAAGACCAAATGAAGTTCGTGGTGGGTAAAGTGAAAAATATGGATGGCTCAAACCTCGCTGATGCATCAGAAGAGACGCCACCTCCACACTATTAAGCGCCGTTCAAAATGACGAATTGATTCTAGTGACGTGTATCGCTAGTCTCTCGTCCTCGATGTGTAAACACATTTCAGGACGGGACATAGAAAACTAAAAGGGCGACAGATACTCATCTGCCGCCCTTTTGTTTATTTCACCTGAGTGAATAAGCTAAAGCCAATTAAGCCAATACAATCTTAGTCATCGGCATAAATCTTCACTTCCACGCAACCGTTCGTATCAACACTCGCACGATACATCCCTGAACTGTTCATACCGAAGTGGATATCACCTTGGCCATCAATAGCAATCAAACCACCTTCTCCGCCCATGGTTTTCAATTCACCTTGAATGATCGTTTCACAAGCCGTGTGCACATCTTCTTTGAGATAACGCATTCGTGCTGCCACATCACTGGCAACCATTTTACGTAGGAAGAACTCGCCCATTCCTGTCGTTGATACGGCCACGTTGCCATTTTCAGCAACAGTGCCTGCACCGATGATTGGAGAATCTCCCACACGACCATACTTCTTATTGGTCACGCCACCGGTACTGGTTGCTGCAGCTAAGTTACCGGCTTGGTCTAACGCTACCGCGCCAACCGTGCCGTACTTTTTATCATCTGGATATTTTTGAGCTTGTTGCTCATCGTATTTTGCTTCAGACAAAGCAAAGATACCTTTCTCTTTCATCGACTGAAGTTGGTCATAACGACGCTCAGTAAAGAAGTAATCTTGCTCGGTGAAGATATACTCATGCTCAAACGCAAACCTCTCTGCGCCTTCACCAATCAGCAGTACGTGGTCGCTTTTAAGCATCACGTCACGTGCCAGCTCTATCGGGTTTTTAATATGGCGGACACCTGCAATAGCACCCGCATCCATTTCGCGACCGTGCATCACAGAAGCATCCATCTCAACAAATTCATCATGAGTTAAAACAGAGCCTTTACCGGCATTAAAGTGTGGGCTGTCTTCCATCACTTTAACCGATGCCACCACCGCATCCAGCGCATCACCACCTGATTGCAGTACTTGATAACCAGCTAAAACTGACTTTTCCAAAGCCTCGGTGATACCCGTTTTTAATTCATCGCTCATTTGCTCTCGTAAGATGGTTCCTGCACCACCATGAATGGCAATTGAAAAAGGCTGTGACATGCGAACTCTCCACTGACGTCGTCTTATAATGTTGTGCTATCAATACCACATCCATGGTTTGATGTCTGATAGCGAAAACCAAACTTTTTACGAATGCTTAGATTTGCAGACACTGAGTTCGCTAGATTAAAAGTCAGCTCAAAAAGCTAGACTCCTAAACGAAGAAAGCCTCCACAAGGGAGGCTTTCAATATTCTTAAACTAAACCGTTAATTCGGTATTAGTGAGAACCACAGCTACCGCCGCCGCAGCAGCCGTCTTTTTTCTCTTCAGCGTGGTCATGGCCTTCGCCACCACAACAACCGCCTTCGTGGTCATGATCATGGTCGTGACCGTGGCTACCACAGCCGCCTTCTTGGTGTACGTGACCGTGTTGAACTTCTTCTTCAGTCGCTTCACGAACGGCTACAACTTCAACGTCAAACGTTAGAGTTTGGCCAGCTAGCATGTGGTTACCATCAACAACAACTTCGTCGCCATCTACTTCAGTAACTTCAACTGGGATTGGACCTTGGTCAGTATCCGCTAGGAAACGCATGCCAACTTCGATTTGTTCAACACCTTGGAATACGTCTGCAGGAACACGTTGAACTAAGTCATCGTTGTGCTCGCCGTAAGCGTCTTCTGGAGTAACCGTTGCTGAGAACTTGTCGCCAGCTACTTTGCCTTCAAGCTCTTTTTCAAGACCTGTAATTAGGTTGTTGTGACCGTGAAGGTAATCTAGTGGAGCTTCTGCAGTTGATTGGTCAACTACTACGCCATCTTCAAGTTTCACTTGATATGCAACACTAACTACTACGTTCTTTTCAATTTTCATGAGAGCTCCAAGGAGGTTTGGACTAAGCTCGAACAGTTGAGCTTAGGAAAAATTCTGTACCGGGATATTATGGGGATCAATTAACGAAACTCAATCATTCTGGCTTAAAAATACCGATCATTTCTTGATTCGCGTGTTCAGATTTCTCTACAGTTTTCGGTTTGCGCTGCTCTGTGAAGTCACAATCGACGCATTCCACCAGCTCGATATTATTTTCCACCCACCAGCGGAGTGTGTCTTGAGTCTTGCAGCTTGGGCAGCTCGCCCCTGCGATAAAGCGTTTTTTCTGTTTCACGTTCATATCCTTTACTACTCTGGATTCGCAGTTCTTCCCACATGCTCTATTCGAGACTAAGCAGAGACCGCGTTTATTATTAGATTGGTTCTTTAAGTTACAGTTTTTAAGAACAACTACAGAGCTAAGCTCAAGTGATTAGCTCTAACTTCTAAGCTCTAACTTCTAAGCTCTTAGCTCTTAGCTCTTAGCTCTTAGCTCAGGCTATTGCCAATAGTTTCTAGATTGGTGATCATTTTCCATCTCATGTCCAAAGATCTCTTCAAGCTCTTTACGAGCCTCTTTCGCTCTCTGAGCTAACTCGGCATCTTCGCTATGCTGTGGAAGCAACTCTTTGAGCATACCATTATCCAATTTCCTAAAATGTGCTTCTGCTCGCTTCGCTTTATATGGATGCATACCAAGTTCAGTCAATGTTTGACGACCTAAATCTAGAGCCCCAAGGAAAGTTTCACGAGAATAATTGCTCACACCATGGTTAAGTAATTGATACGCTTCAACACGGCTTCGAGCACGCGCTAAGATCTTCAACTGTGGGAAATGCTGCTTACACAAATCCACGGTTTTCATGATTTCGTCCGGAGAGTCGGTACACAGCACAATAGCTTCGGCCTTATCAGCTCCCGCAGCTCGTAATAGTTCAAGGTGAGTTGAGTCACCGTAGAATACCTTGTAGCCGAATTTTCTAAGTATATGGATTTGGCTGGCATCACTTTCAAGAACGGTGATACGAATCTTATTGGCATACATTAGACGTCCAATGATCTGACCGAAACGACCAAAGCCCGCAATAATCACTCGAGGGCTGCGATCAATCACATCAGAAGACATCGCGCTTTCACTGATTTGATTGAGTTGACGAGCAAAGAAGCGATCTTGCAGCTTAAGCATCAATGGCGTGGTTACCATAGAAAGGCTCACAACAACCAGTAAGAACGACACTTGGTCGCCGCTTAAGATGCCTTGCGCACTCGCAGCGGTAAAAATAACGAAAGCGAATTCACCACCTTGGCTGAGAATCATCGCCATACGGCTACGCGCTTTAGTTTGAGTACCGAAGATACGAGCCAGCGCATACAACACCAAGCCCTTCAATACGACCAGAGACGACACCGCGATCAATATTGCGAATGGACTTTCTGCCAGTAAACCTAGGTTTACCGCCATACCCACCGAAATAAAGAACAGGCCGAGCAGTAACCCTTTGAATGGGTCTATGGCGATTTCAAGCTCATGTCGATATTCACTTTCAGCCAGAAGTACGCCCGCTAAGAAAGTACCCAGTGCCATCGACAAACCAATCTGCTGCATGATGACGGCAATACCAATCACTAATAACAGCGCCGCGACCGTGAACAACTCACGTACGCCACTCATGACTACGTATCGGAACAGTGGTCTCAATAAGAAATGACCACCGACAAGCAAGCCAATGACACCACCTAGCATCCACAGCATGTCAGCCCAACTGCCGCCCGCATTACCCGCAAGTAGAGGCAACATCGCTAGCATTGGAATAACGGCAATATCTTGGAAAAGTAGTACTGCAAAGCCTGACTGCCCCGCTTCTTTACCGCCGAGCTCCCTCTCTTCAATAACACGTAAGGCAATGGCTGTCGAAGACAGCGCTAAACCCATACCTATTACGAGGCTGGTTTGCCAAGTTAATCCGAACAAACAGGCGATGGCGGTAATAATCAGAGTGGTGATCAGCACTTGCGCGCCACCGAGTCCGAGAATAGGCGCCCTCATCTGCCACAGTTTTTTAGGGTTAAGCTCTAAGCCAATCAAGAAAAGCAGCAGCACCACCCCAAATTCGGAGAAGTGTAGAATCGCCTCTACATCACTGATTAAACCAAGCCCCCACGGGCCAATCGCCACGCCAGCTAATAGATAGCCGAGTACTGAACCTAAGCCAGCTCGCTGCGCGATAGGAACCGCAACCACAGCAGCCGCTAAAAATATAACGCTACTTTGTAGAAAATCATTAGTCAGAGCCATCATTCGCTCCTATATCTTGTAGCGGGTCTCGCAACCAATTTCGATACGCTTCTGCGTGTTGGTAAAGCGTCATATCCGAAACATTTCTCGCCCAGTGTAAAACTAAGGGGGATATCCAGTGCATCTGACACAAAGCAGCGGTTAGCTCGAATGGTTGCAAGATCTCTTGTAATGGATATTTATTATAGCCTGCGGCGCCAAACGCCTCTTCTTTACCACCAGTAGTAATAACGCTACGCCAGTGTTTGCCTTTAAGCGCACTCTGCTCACCGAATGCAAATCCTTTTCCTAACACACGATCAAACCACTCCTTCAATAACGAAGGACAGGAATACATAAACAGAGGATGCTGGAACACAATCACATCGTACTCTAGGAGTAAGTCATGCTCATAAGGCACATCGATAAAGAAGTCGGGGTAGATGGCGTAGAGATCGTGAATTTTGACATGACCGAGCGACTCGACCTTTTTAACCATCATTTGATTAGCAATAGAGGTGTGCGGCTCTGGGTGTGCGTAGATTATTAACACCTTTGGCACGGCTTTGTCTGTCGAGGGAGTATTACTCATTCCTTTGAAACATTCCTTTGAGGGCTAAACGGTGGCAAGGCCACAAGAATTTAAGCAAAAGTTATTAATATGTTATTGGCATCATAACGCAAATTGCATTGTGATCGACTTTTATCTGGTTTCAGCCTACTATGCAGGCGTCTGTTCACCTCTAATTTCTATGCTATTTCAATTATGATTACTTTCTCTGATATTCAATTGCTCCGCGGTGGTAAGCCACTCCTCGACCAAGCATCTGCGACTTTTCATCCTGGCGACAAGATCGGTTTGGTTGGTAAAAACGGCTGTGGTAAATCTACGCTGTTCGCCCTAATCAAAGACGAACTGTCTATTGATGCTGGCTCATTCAGTAAACCAGCTCATTGGGAAATGGCTTGGGTTGCTCAAGAAACACCAGCATTAGAAAGAACAGCCATTGAATACGTGATTGATGGCGACCGTGAATACCGTGGCCTTGAAGATCAACTAGAGAAAGCGGAACAAGCCGACAACGGCACATTAGTCGCTGAGATCCACGGCAAGATTGAAACCATTGGTGGTTACAGCATCAAAGCACGTGCTGCCGAGTTATTGGATGGCCTAGGCTTTCGCCAGGAGCAAATGACATGGAACCTAACCCAGTTCTCGGGTGGTTGGCGTATGCGTTTGAACTTAGCGCAAGCCCTTCTATGTCGCAGTGACTTACTGCTACTCGATGAGCCTACCAACCACTTGGATTTAGACGCAGTAATGTGGCTAGAGCGCTGGTTACAAAACTACCCAGGCACACTCGTTCTTATCTCGCACGATAGAGATTTCTTAGACCCTATCGTCAACCGCATCGTGCATGTTGAAAACCAGCAGCTCAATGAATACACCGGTAACTACTCATCGTTTGAAACTCAACGAGCACAAAAGTTAATCCTGCAGCAGGCAATGTTCCAAAAGCAGCAGAAACAAATGTCTCACATGCAGAGCTACATTGACCGTTTTCGCTACAAAGCATCAAAGGCTCGCCAAGCGCAAAGCCGTATTAAAGCACTAGAGAAAATGGAACAAGTGTTGCCCGCTCAGTTTGATAACCCATTCAGCTTTGAGTTTAGAGAGCCAGACGCGCTACCAAATCCAATCATGATGATGGATGAAGTATCAGCGGGCTATGATGACAATCTGATTCTAGAGAAGATTCGCCTAAATCTAGTACCCGGCAGCCGTATCGGTCTGCTTGGTCGAAATGGTGCCGGTAAATCAACGCTAATCAAGCTACTTTCAGGTGAACTGAAACAGCAAGGCGGTGAGCTGAGCTATTCGCAAGGCGTTAAGATGGGTTACTTCGCTCAGCATCAATTGGAGACGCTGCACCCAGAAGAAACGCCACTTCAGCACATGATGCAAATTGCGCCGAAACACACCGAGCAACAACTGCGTGACTACTTAGGTAGCTTTGGCTTCCAAGGTGAAAAAGCACTCGACAAGGTGGCGCCATTCTCGGGTGGTGAAAAAGCGCGCTTGGTATTAGCGCTACTGGTATGGCAAAAACCAAACCTGTTGCTACTCGATGAACCAACCAACCACTTGGATCTCGACATGCGTCAGGCGTTGACCTTCGCCCTACAAACGTTTGAAGGCGCAATGGTTATCGTATCGCACGACCGTTACCTACTTCGTGCGACTACTGATGATTTATACCTTGTGCACGACCGTCAAGTTGCACCGTTTGATGGTGACCTAAGCGATTACTACAAGTGGCTAACCGAACAACAGAAAGTTGAGCGCAAAGAAGCACAAGCATTGGCACCAGCAAAAGACGGCGCCAACAGTGCAGCAGCGAAAAAAGAGCAGAAACGTAAAGAAGCAGAGTTCCGTAAGCTGACGGCACCACTTCGTAAAAAGCTGACTCAATTTGAAAAGCAGATGGATAAGTTAACGCTATCTCTCGAAGAAGCTGAGCAAGAATTATCCGACACTTCACTGTATGAAGCTGAAAATAAGGCTAAACTGAATAAAGTACTCGCTCTCCAAGCGAGCAGTAAGTCACAGCTAGAAGAAGTTGAAATGGATTGGATGTCCACTCAAGAAGAGCTTGAGCAGATGGAACAGGATATGGATAGCTTATGAGCCCAGAGCACGCCCCAATATCACTAACACTGGAACGACTATGGCAATTTAGCCTTCAGTATTACAGTGTGCGCGGTGTAAAGGATGCGTGCCTAGCTTTGCAAAACCAGTTCCACGGCAACGTCAATCTACTGCTGCTTCTCAAATGGCTTGATGAGCAGCAATTGTCTTTTGCCGAAGAAGAGTGGCACAAGGTACAACAGTGCTTAAGCCGCTCTGAAACCCTGCTTCATAGCTATCGAGAGCTGCGTAAGCATCTCAAACCTCAAGTCGTCGATTCCCTCTACCGTGAAGCGCTCCAATTTGAACTGCAGTTAGAGAAGCAACAGCAATCTGATCTCGTCGACTGCATTAATTCTCTTCAGCTTACGGCTAACCAACAATCACCACTCGCTTTTCAATACTGTCGCTTATTAGGGGCTGAAAACCTCTACGACGCTTTTTCTGAACCAGCACCTCAACCCTAACGCGTTTCCTTTCTCTTCTCTTCAATCAAGATCCAAGCTTACCTTGGTAGTATCGCTCTTCGTTTTCACACGGGACTGGCGCGCATGACTGGCAATATGTTTGAAGCTCAATCTCGACAATATTCAACTAGTTACCTACACCTTGTTTTTGTAGCCCGTATCAGTGAAACCCTTGCGCTTATACCGAGAATCAACCAAGCTCAAATAAAAACGTGGGCGTTTCGCTAAAAGCTCAACACTTTATCAAAGCCCATAAAAGAAGCATGGACTGTTTTTATGACAATATTTACCGCAGCCGCTGGTTTATCTAATCCGCACTTACAAACCTTAGTGCCACGATTTATTAGAAAGCAGGCGTTGTTTGACCCTCAATGGCAAACCTTAGAAACACCCGACGGTGACTTTCTCGATCTTGCTTGGAGCGAATCGCCAGAGGGTGACACCCCAAGTAATGAGGCTCGAAGTAACAAGCCGATATTCGTTCTATTCCATGGCTTAGAAGGAAGCTTTGAAAGCCCTTATGCCAACGGACTGATGAATGCCTTTGCTAAAGACGGTTGGCTATCAGTGATGATGCACTTTCGAGGTTGCAGCGGAAAACCCAATCGCTTGGCTCGCGCTTATCATTCTGGTGAAGTCGAAGATGCGCGCTTTTTCCTAAGACATCTACACGCCCAGTTTCCCAATAACCCTAAGGTAGCGGTTGGTATCTCTTTGGGCGGTAACATGCTGGCGAACTATTTGGCTGAGTACGCGGACGACCCATTGCTGTCGGCGGCGACGATTGTCTCTGCACCTTTTGATCTGGCTTGTTGCTCTAGTCGTATTGAGCGAGGTTTCTCTAAGCTCTATAAAAAGTACCTGCTCAACTCCCTCAAATCGAATGCCTTGAAAAAGATTAAGCTGCTGCAAGAAAAGCTCGGTATCACAGCCGAAACCATTAAGAAGATAGACAAGCTGTATGAGTTTGATGAACGGATTACTGCGCCTCTGCACGGGTTCAAGAATGCTCAGGACTACTATGCTCAGTGCTCAGCGCTTCCTAAACTTAATAAGATTAAACTACCGACTCAGATCATCCATGCCAAAGACGATCCGTTTATGACAGACGACGTGATTCCAAAGTTCGTGTTGCCTGACAACATCGACTATCGCCTATTTCAAAAAGGCGGCCATGTGGGGTTCATTACCGGTAGCACGCTCAAACCAAGGTTTTGGTTAGAAGAAGCATTACCTGCTTACTATGAAAGTATCCAAGATTCGGCATAATGGCCGAGCCTTTTTTAAGGACTGAGTAGTAAACGTCACTAGACACAGTAATCAACACATCAATAAACCTATTTATGAACATAAAAGAGAGAAGTATTTATGATCATCCCGTGGCAAGACATTGCGCCAGAAACACTGGAAAACCTCATTAAAGAATTCGTGCTGCGTGAAGGCACAGACTACGGCGACGTAGAGGTTTCACTGCAAAACAAGATTGATCAAGTGAAACATCAATTAGCCTCAAAGGAAGTCAGCATCGTATTTTCTGAGCTGCATGAAACCGTTGATATTCAAGTCACAAAACGCTTCTAGGCTGCGCTCATAAAGGAGCCGTGTTATAGTGGTAAACGATTGCTAACAAGTAAGTTACTCAAAAGACAAGGGTTGTCATGTCCGCTAAACATCCAATTATTGCGGTGACGGGTTCATCAGGAGCCGGCACCACCACTACCTCAGAAGCCTTCCGAAAAATGTTCAATATGATGGACGTGAAGGCCGCTTGGGTTGAAGGGGATAGTTTCCATCGCTTCACTCGACCAGAGATGGATGTCGAGATCCGTAAGGCTCGCGAGCAAGGTAAGCACATCAGCTACTTTGGTCCACAAGCCAATGATTTTGGCGCATTAGAAGAGTTCTTCCGTCAATACGGTAATGAAGGCACGGGTAAAGTCCGTAGTTACCTACATACCTTCGATGAAGCCGTGCCTTACAATCAAATGCCGGGCACCTTTACGCCATGGCAAGAGATCCCAGAAAATTCCGATGTGATGTTCTACGAAGGTCTTCATGGTGGCGTGGTAGATGGCGACATCAATGTCTCACAACACGTCGACTTGCTGATCGGTATGGTGCCAATCGTCAACCTTGAGTGGATCCAAAAATTCGTTCGTGACACACGCGATCGTGGGCACTCACGCGAAGCAGTAATGGATTCCATTGTTCGCTCAATGGATGATTACCTTAACTACATTACCCCGCAGTTTTCGCGCACTCATATCAACTTTCAGCGTGTCCCAACCGTAGATACATCGAATCCACTGAACGCTAAAGGGATTCCAAGTTTAGACGAAAGCTTCGTGGTTATACGTTTGCGTGGCATCAAAAACGTCGATTTCCCCTACCTTCTGGCTATGATAGATGGCTCATTTATGTCACGCCACAACACGCTTGTGGTGCCAGGCGGCAAGATGAGTTTTGCTATGGAGCTCATTGTAAGGCCCATCCTACAACAGCTCATCGAAACCGGAAAAATAGGTTAACAAGACGTCATTCTGGTTGATTACTTTTCATACCGTGATCATGTGCACAATTTTGCGTAAAAAATCGTAGCTTGGTCACGATTAAAATCAAGAAATAGTACCTGAAAAAGGATACTATTCTTAAACGAAACACAAGATAGCTTGCAGCGCTCAACGAGTGCTCTTATCCTACAAGTCAATCCAGGCTTAGCTAAAATACGGAAAGCGGCAAGCATACCCTGCAGAGGAAGTAAGATATTATGGTTCTAGGTAAACCCCAAACCGATCCAACATTAGAGTGGTTCCTTTCACACTGTCATATTCATAAGTACCCTTCAAAAAGTACTTTGATTCATGCTGGTGAAAAGGCAGAAACCTTGTACTACATCGTTAAAGGTTCTGTGGCAGTTCTTATCAAAGACGAAGAAGGTAAGGAAATGATTCTTTCTTACCTAAACCAAGGTGACTTCATTGGTGAACTTGGCCTCTTCGAAGAAGACCAAGAGCGTACTGCATGGGTTCGTGCAAAATCTCCTTGTGAAGTAGCTGAAATTTCTTTCAAGAAATTCCGTCAACTTATCCAAGTGAACCCAGATATCCTAATGCGCCTTTCAGCGCAAATGGCAAATCGTCTACAAGTAACTAGCCAAAAGGTTGGTGACTTAGCGTTCCTTGACGTAACAGGTCGTATCGCTCAAACGCTACTTAACCTAGCGAAACAGCCAGATGCAATGACTCACCCTGACGGCATGCAAATCAAGATCACTCGTCAAGAGATTGGCCAGATTGTTGGTTGTTCTCGTGAGACAGTAGGTCGTATCTTGAAGATGCTAGAAGAGCAGAACCTAATTTCTGCACACGGTAAAACTATCGTGGTATACGGCACTCGTTAATCTCGATTAACTGAGCCAAAAATTTGAAAGCCACCAAATGCAAATTTGGTGGCTTTTTTGTTTTCTAAAGATCTAGAGAGCAGATGCGAGCTACGAGAAGAACTCACTGAATCCTATTTGTAAACTTCCTCGAAGCGAAGCGTACTCGCATCTTTAGGGTAAAGCCCGTGCTCATATCTTTCTTTAACCGTTGGTGCTCTCAAAGATCTTGTCAGCCGATGCTGCAACAAATCCTGTATAAAGCTCACCATTCGCCATCGCATAACGCTTAGCGAACTCGTAGAAGCCACCAGGAATCACCTCGTTGCCTTCAACAAATGAAACTGGGACTTTGTCTGCCATTGTAGATGATTGCTCTAATAAGACCTCTGGAGAGCCTTTAACCTGACCGCCAGATGCATTGATAGTGAAACCTGAATCACTCAAATAGTCATTCACAGTCTGTACTTCATCGAACTCATTAAGCTGGTTCACACTCACCGTAAAGTGGTTTGCACCGTAACCATGAGCCGCTAACCAAGACGCGTATTCACTCTCTTTTGCTAGCACTTGGAAATCTGCGAAGTTCAAATCCCAAAGACGACCACCAAACAAGAATTCATGACCTTGAAGCTTACTTGCGTCAACTTGCTCAACCAACTTAGCAACGATCTGTTGCAGATCACTTGAACACTCTTCTACCTTCAACTCACTAATGAACACTTTCGGTTGGTTTGGGTCTGGGTGCTCGTAGTGCTTAGCCACTAACTTCTTGCTCTCAAACAAGTAGTCGCCACAAGCCTTGTAGCCTAATTCAAGGAAAGGCTTAGCCAGTGTTTCAATACCCAGCGGTGCAACATTGAAAGTTCGCAGTGCAATGTGATCATTAATCAGGGCTTCGTCTTCTTTCAGCAGATGATGAACTTTCTCAGCCGATGGGCAAAGCCTGTGAATGTAATCGTCCCATAGTGATTTAAAGAGTAGATCGGGCGTCATGGTGACTCCTTGTCAGAGGTTCTAGCAAGCTAGTAATTTGGATTAGAGAGGGAGAGGCTGGACACAGAGTCAGCAGCCATCAGCCTGTGACATACTTGTTCTATTATTATCTACCGCCCAATCTAGGTGTCGGACGTGATGGAAAAAGGAAGCGATAACACCACTTCCTTATTACACAATTAACCAATGAACCTGTTATTCATGAACCTAGAGCTCATAAGCTTGTGATTCATCAAGTTATAGCTTAAAAGCCAAAACTACAGCTCAATACCTGGACTAAACGTAGCCGGCAGTTGAGTTTCACCACCTTCCATTGACGCCATAGGGTAAGCACAGTAATCAGCTGCATAGTACGCACTTGGACGCAGGTTACCTGAAGCACCTGGGCCACCAAATGGTGCATCACCACTTGCGCCTGTTAGCTGGCGGTTACGGTTAACAATGCCCGCACGGATATGGTCAACGAAGTATTCCCACTCTGAATCGTCTGTTGAAACTAAGCCTGCAGACAAACCAAAACGTGTGTCATTAGCCAGTTCAACCGCTTGCTCTAGTGACTGGTAACGAACCACTTGCAGCAATGGGCCGAAGTACTCTTCATCTGGCAGTTCAGCAATGTTGGTTGCATCGATAATACCCGGAGAAACAAACGCCGCTTCACCCGCTTTTGCTTCAACTAGGCTTACACCACCTAGCGATTGCAGATTAGCTTGCGCGTCCAGAATGAACTTAGCTGCCGCTTCAGAGATTTGTGGGCCCATGAAGGGTGCTGGCTCAGCGAATGGCTGATCAACACGAATCTTCAAGGTAGCCGCAACGAGCTTATCGAGCAGTTGATCGCCCTTCTCTCCAACAGGTACATACAAGCGACGTGCACATGTACAACGTTGGCCCGCACTGATGAAGGCCGACTGGATAATGGTATAAACCGTCGCGTCAGCATCTCCAAATTGGTCACTGATCACCATAGGGTTGTTGCCGCCCATCTCTAGCGCCAACATCTTGCCCGGTTGACCTGCGAATTGACGGTGAAGGATATGACCAGTATTAGCACTGCCCGTAAATAGCACGCCATCAAGGCCTTTAGCATCAGCCAGTGCGATACCAGTTTCTTTAGCGCCTTGCACGAGGTTAATCACGCCAGCTGGAAGGCCTGCTTCTTGCCACAGTTTCATCGCAAACTCACCCGTCCAAGGTGTCTGCTCTGACGGCTTAAATACCACGGTATTACCCGATAGCAGTGCCGGAACAATATGACCGTTAGGCAGATGACCTGGGAAGTTATAAGGACCAAATACCGCCATTACGCCTAATGGGCGATGACGCAATACGATTTGGTTGCCTGCCGCTTCACGTGAAGCTTCACCCGTACGTTCGTGGTAAGCACGAATAGAGATAGCGATTTTACCCGCCATCGCACCCGCTTCAGTGCGAGTTTCCCAAATCGGTTTACCCGTCTCTTTTGCAATAATCTGTGCAATTTCTTCGCTGTTCTCTTTTACCTTCTCAGCAAAGTTCAACACGATCGCTTCACGCTCTGCAAAGCTCAATTTTTTCCAAACTAAGAAAGCGTCACGCGCCGCTGCTACTGCAGATTCAACCTGTGCTGGTGTTGCACTATCGCCTTGCCACACGACTTCATTATTGTATGGGCTTACTGATGTCATGGCGTCACCTTGACCTGCCACCCACTGTCCTGCTATCCACTGAGTCATACTTCTATCCTTAAAATCTTCGACAGATAATCGCCGCTCTTATTGAGCCAACATGCGAACGAATTCGCCTTCTTTTACTTCAAGAGCGCTTGCTACTTCAGATGATAAAATCACTGTGTCGCTAGCTTGGTCATACGCGCCTTTCGCGGCTACTGCGCGGAAGTTCTCAAACGAGGTATTACCAATGAGGAAGTCTTTAGAGCTTGAATGCTCTGCAATTGTCACTTGAGCTCGAATCGCATGACGCACTGATTCGATATTTCTTAGATCACACTCAACCGTTGGGCCCCCATCAAAGATGTCGACATAGCCACGGTTGGTGAAACCTTCACGTTCCAGCAACTTAAGTGCAGGGCGCGTATTGTCATGAACCTCTCCAATCACCGCCTGAGCTTCTTTGCTCAGCAAGTTCACATAGATAGGTAACTTCGGCATTAGGTCAGCAATGAAGCCTTTCTTACCAATACCCGTTAGGTAATCGGCGAGCGTAAAATCAATCGAGAAGAAATGCTCTTGCAGCCACTGCCAGAAAGGAGAGTTACCTTCCGCATCCGATACACCACGCATCTCAGCAAAAATCGTTTTCGAGAAACGCTCTGGGTGCTCTGACATGATCAAGAAGCGACACTTAGACATCAAACGACCATTCAATCCACCACGGAAAGCCGGGCGCAAGAACAGTGTGCAGATTTCACTGCATCCGGTGTAGTTATTGCCAAAAGTCAGCAGCTTAACGACGTTATTCACGCCAAGCTTTTGCGATGAGTGAACCACTTTACTGATGTGGTAAGAGTAAAAGGGAACATCCCAGCCAATTGAGGCTTCGATGCCTGTCGTGCCTGCGACTTCTCCCGTTTCAGTGTCGAAGCCAACCATTAGGTAGCCTTCATCACCAGGTTCAGTCACGTCTTGTTTAGCAAAGCTGTATTCAGAATGAGTAATACGGTTGGTTAACAGTTCTTCGTTAACCGGAAGAGATGTGAATCCGTGACCAGATTCAACCGCGCAGGTATGCAGCGCATCGTAATCAGATAATTTTATTGGGCGAACAACTAGCATCAATATTCCCTCCAGATGCAAAACAGGCCCAAAACGAGAATCTTGGGCCTTTAGCAGTACGTCATGGGATCGCTCTAATGGCGATCATTCCTATGACGCCGCTCAGGCTAAACTAGCGTAGCGATTGCTTTGTCTAGTTTTGATAAACCTTCTTCAATTTCTTGTGTAGTGATAACCAGTGATGGAGTAAAACGAACCACGTTTGCACCCGCAACCAGTACCATCAAGCCTTGTTCGCCTGCTGCTACTAATACATCACGAGCACGACCTTGCCACGCTTCATTAAGTGCAGCACCTAGCAATAGGCCTTTACCGCGAACTTCACTGAATATTTGGTATTTATCGTTAATCTTAGCTAAACCATCACGGAACATTGCTTCACGTTCTTTCACGCCAGCTAGCGTTTCCGGTTGGCTAACGACATCAACAACCGCTTCAGCAACGGCACACGCCAGTGGATTACCACCGTAAGTAGAACCGTGCGTACCGACTTTTAGGTGTGTCGCGAGTTCGGTGGTCGTTAGCATTGCGCCGATTGGGAAACCGCCACCTAGTGATTTCGCTGTACTTAGGATATCAGGAGTCACACCTAGGCCTTGGTAAGCGTAAAAGTTACCCGTACGGCCATTACCTGTTTGCACTTCATCAAAGATAAGCAGCGCATTGTGTTTGTCACACAGTTCACGAACCGTGTTCACGAACTCAGATGTTGGAGAGATGATACCGCCCTCGCCTTGCAGAGGTTCCATCATGATTGCACATGTGCGATCTGAGATGTGCGCTTCTAGCGCGGCAATATCGTTGTAAGGCAGGTGAGTTACATCGCCCGGTTTAGGACCGAAGCCATCAGAGTAAGCCTCTTGACCACCCACCGTTACGGTAAAGAAAGTACGACCGTGGAAACCTTGTTTGAATGCAATGATTTCAGATTTCTCAGGACCGTGAACATCCGCAGCCCAACGACGAGCTAGCTTCAATGCAGCTTCGTTCGCTTCTGCACCAGAGTTGGCAAAGAATACTTTTTCTGCAAAACATACGTCGGTTAGCTTCTTCGCTAGACGCAATGCAGGTTCGTTGGTCATGACATTACTTAAATGCCAAATCTTGTTTGCTTGCTCAGTAACTGCGTTAACCATTGCTGGGTGACAGTGACCCAAACAGCTCACAGCGATACCACCAGCAAAGTCGATATATTCTCGGCCTTGTTGGTCCCAAACGCGTGCGCCTTCCCCTTTTACCGGGATCATTTCCATTGGGTTATAACAAGGCACCATCACCTCATTAAACAGACTACGTTCTACTTTTTTTTCCACTGTCATCGTACATTCCTTTTCGATACCGCAAGCTTCGCAAATAAGCGTACTGGTTCATAAGTGAGACAAAGATATTTTCTCTCGCCATAATCCCGCTGCAGCATTATATTTACATTTAATTAACGTTTTCAATAGTAGATTATTCTTTAGCTATCCCTAACAACCAGCTAAACGTCACTACCTATGACTATTTATGCATCAATTAATCTGTTTTATGAAGCTTTTTTTACCTAAACGTATAACCTGCAACGGCAAAGCCTTACTGGCATTGCGGTATATTGGGTTCGAGACGAAATAAGGCGAATAATTTTGCATAGGCTAAAAACTTAGCCTTAAGAGGGAGAAATGTTATAAAAAGTGATCAGCGTCAGAGGAGTAAGAGACGCGTAGCGCCCGAATTTAAACGCTTAACGAATGGACTAACAGGTTTAACTGGCTTATTTAGGCGGAGAAACGGTCGAATTTAAACACTCAACGCGCTAAGAAGTTAGCGAGAAGCTGGTGTCCTTGCTCTGTTTTAATCGACTCAGGGTGAAATTGCACCGCATCAATCGGCAAGGTTTTGTGTTGATAACCCATGACCTCATCCATGCTGCCATCTTCAAATTCTGTCCAAGACGTCAGTTCAAAGCAGTCAGGAAGCGTGCCATTTTTCACCACTAGGGAATGGTAACGTGTCACAGTTAGAGGGTTATTAAGCCCTTGAAAGACGCTCTTGCCATTGTGGCGTATTGGAGAGGTTTTACCGTGCATCACTTGTCTGGCTCGCACTACTTCACCACCAAACACTTGAGCAATGGCTTGATGACCAAGACACACACCTAAGATCGGCAGTTTACCCACGAAGTGTTCAATGACTTGTAGAGAGATTCCCGCATCATCAGGCGTACAAGGACCTGGCGAGATAACAAGATGGCTAGGATTCAGCGCTTCAATACCGACAATATCAATCTCATCGTTGCGAACAACTTTTACAGTGACCCCTAACTCACAGAAATACTGATACAAGTTATAGGTAAAAGAGTCGTAGTTATCGATGATAAGTAACATGGGTCGAAATCGTTTGCTAAATACTAAATGATTGGGAGATATAGGGGCGGTATTGTGCAATACCCATGGCGAAAGGCAAGTGGAAACTGCATTTCGCCAATAATTAAGGCCAACCTAAGTTGACCTTAATTGTTTACAGATAGCCTTAAGTTATCTGAATTGGCTTGCTTGTATAGCAAGCCAATCTATTTGTGATTGAGCTACTTGCGACGACGCCACATTGCTAAACCAAATAGTGACATCAGAGCACCGAAGCCAAATGAACCACCAACATTAACCTCTGGTTCGGTAGGAGTGGTGGGGGTAGTGTCTGACGTCTCAACAGTAACTTCGCGCTCAGAGCTGAACTTAACCGTTTCACCAGTAGAGTCAGTCAATTTTTCTTGCAGTAGGTACTGCCCTTGCTCTAATTCTTCGTTAAATTCAACATTAACACTTCGAGCATCAATATCAGCCTGGTCCAAAGTCACACTAGCAGAGTAACCTTGAGCTTCAGAGTTGGATGAAGCAGCTTGAATTGCCCCAGTTAGAGTTAAGCTGACCGTCACAATATCATTCACGGCTGCATTTGGTGGCAGACGAACTTCAACTGCGAACTTCTCACCCGAGCTAGGCAAATCAAGATCGGTGTTAGGGAAGTCTATAGCAATGATCACTGGATCATGGTCCGACGCTGAGAATGCATCTTTGTACTTCGGCATATCACCAGTGTACTTGCTACTATATTCGAACAAGTTACTTTCTAGCGAGTTAATGTGCCAATCTTCAATAGCAACCACTTTTTGAGCCAAACTACTGCTCGCCAATGCATGATCCAAGTTACCTAACTCACCAGAATAAGTGTATGAGAAAGTATCAGCTCCGTGTAGTACCGTATTCAAATTGTGGTAACCGTAACCCTGTTGGATTTGCGTTTTTTCTACCTGAAGCTCACCACCATTTAATGTTGTGTAAGACGCAGTGTATATATCACGCTCGTATTTCTCTTTTGAGTAGTCAGTTAAAGTTAATAAAGGATCTTCCATACCGTAAGCATTCAGATCACCCATTACCAACATATCACCTTGAATATCTTTCAACGCTTCACCAACAACATGAGCAGCCGAAACACGGAAGTTATTACAATTTCCTTGAAGGTCAGTTGGCTCTGAATCATCAACACCTGCGATCCACTCTTCAATACACTCAGAACCTTTCGATTTAAAGTGGTTAACTACAATCGAAAGATCTTCACCCGTCTCTTGCACAGTAAAGGTTTGCAACAAACTATGACGTTGATATTTATCGTATGAAGGGTTATTTTCAGCACCTTCATTACGAGTTATTGTATTCTCTTCAATGTGTTGCTCAGGAGTCACAATGACTTTAGCCGCTTGCTTTGGCGTCACTGCCTTGGCACGGTACAAGATAGCAACCATGATTGCATCGCTACCAAAGTACTCACCTTGATACCTATCTTGATCAGAAATCTCAACATAAGTGTAATGCTCATCGACGTCATCAATCTCAGCGTTCAATGCATTAACTAGGTTGTTCAAAGCACTATCGTCACCGAAACCGTTGTTCTCTATTTCCATTAGACCAATAATGTCTGCATCCATTTTGCTCATCGCTGCAACGATTTTTGCTTGTTGAATTAAGAATTCATCAAGGTTTGTAGCACCCCTGTTTTGTCCAGTTGGATTATCATGACCACTGTCAGCAACAGAGGTGAAATAATTGAGAACATTAAAACTCGCTACACGTAGATCAGACTCAGCAATCGATGGGGCTGCTTTTCGAGCTACGTCGAAATTATCACCTGATGTCACAAAGTTTGTGTTATTTACCTCATTTGTGGCGATCAAACGATATTCGTTGTAACTGTAACTGACCACACCATGTAGACCCTCAACACGAGAACCAAGGCGAATATGTTGCTCAGAAGAACCATCTTGATCAGCATCTTGGCCAAATTCTGGGTAATAAGGAATCTGACCGTTAGCCGCTTTGCCATCAGATTCTAAGAACACGCGATTGCTTGCATTCTCTTTTGCTCGCTCAGTCGCACCTTCACTTTCTGCCGCATGCAGTTGAGTTGGTTTAAGTAAAGGCGCTTGATATGACAGCATCATATTGTTGCGCTTTGAATCATAGTCATAAGAAAAATTACGTGTAACAAACAAATCGCTTGCTGAGCTCAATTCAACTTGCATTCCTTCGTGACGCTCTAGCGCATCACGCAAGGTCTCTCCTTCTTTGATGTTCAGTTTCGTAACAAGAGGGATATCGGACTCTCCCGTCTTAATGTAGCTATTTGCATCAGAGGAAAGCTGAGTACTACTATAATACTCTTGAACTTTACCTTTCACACACACAACATCGCCCGGCTTTAAGTCTGTATCTGCTGTATCGGTATGAATAAATAAGCCTTCGGAAGTCTTATCATTATTATCGTTCTCGATAGCCTGCAGATAGAAACCTTTTGTTAAACCAGTGGTTACAGCACTGACAACACCAGTCACAAAGTGATCTTCTTCTGTAATGTACGGGTAACCATCAATGAGTGGAGAGGAGCCTTCTTCACCCTGGATATCTTGAATGGTTGTGAAGGTAGGTTGTTGTTCATCGACTTCACAAACAAACGGAACTGGCGGTTCAACGGTATTTAAATCTCCAAGACCATCAATATTATCTTTCGCGAATGCAGTCCATTGTGCAGCTTGGTAAGTCGTAGAGGGAATTAAGGCATCACTATTGCGAACCAGAGTGGTATCTTTACCAAAATCAACATCCCCCATAACACCAAGAATGTCGTGTACTTCGCCATCTTTGAGTAATGCTAATGGGTCATCACCGTTGAAATTAGCAACACTTTTATCTGTAAAGTCGGCAATAGCTGTAATCGCGTCGCTCGAGTCACCATGAGCAACAACATATACTTGGTTCGCTTGCAAAGTCACTTGGCTTAGGTCTGTTTTACTCCCCCAATCACCATCGCCATTCGACGATTTAGCCAATTCATAACCGGTCAAGGTTACCGCTGCATCACCAGTATTCGCGATTTCTACCGCTTTATTATATGAACTACCTTCAACATACTGGGAAAGAATAATTTCAGCACTAGCATTGGCACTGAGCGCGCTAGCGATTGTCAGAGCAAGTAAAGAGGGTTTGATTAACGTGTCCATTGTCGTACCTGATATTTATTTGAATACAAACTAAGCCCTAAGCAGAGAGCCCACCATTTGCGCTTACTATCAGGCTTATTTATGAAACAAATAAGAAAGAGCAACAAAAGCCGTGAAATCAATCACATGTGAATGTTAAGAATTATGCCAGAGCTGCTCATTTAAACAATTTTTGTAACAAATATATCAATTACCTAAATCAAAGCTAATAATTAGAGTCAATACTCAGTTTTGTATTTCTTATTATGTTACGTGGGTTGAGCAATAAGATAGCCAATCTAATCTTTTAGAACTGGTGCTGATCGCGCGTACGATTTAGAACTAAACGAACCAATATCCTAAGCAGAATAAGCGATACGCCCATTACGTAGTTTAATTAAAACTCTACTTTACCTTGTAGGCAGAAATGAACCATATGACACAGGCACTCCTCCATTGATATCTCACCGACAATCGACATAAAAAAAGCCCCACCAGTGGTGGAGCTCTAAAATTTGATTATCGTCTCATAGGGGCTACGGGCGAGTAACAAAACCGACTGCTTCGTATGCTTTTTTCAGTGTCACGGCAGCGCGCTCAGAGGCTTTTTCTGCACCCGCTTTCATTACTGCGTCCATGTAAGCACGGTCAGCACGGATACGGTGGTATTCAGCTTGGATCGGCTCAAGCATCTCAACCAATGCTGCGCCTACGTCTTTCTTGAACGGACCGTACATTTCAACGCCTTGGTATTGCGCTTCGATCTCTTCAAACGTTTTACCCGTCGCCGCAGAGTACAGACCCATTAGGTTAGAGATACCCGCTTTGTTTTCCCAATCGTGAGCAATACGTGGTGGTGTTTCTGCGTCAGTCTGCGCTTTGTTGATCTTCTTGATGATCGACTTAGGCTCTTCTAGCAGAGTAATTACGTTCTTACGGTTGTCATCCGACTTAGACATCTTCTTAGTCGCATCTTGCAGGCTCATTACACGTGCATTCACTGTTGGAATGTAAGGTTCTGGCACTTGGAAGATTGGCGTTTCAGGGCCGTAGATGTTGTTAAAGCGATTTGCGATATCACGCGCTAGCTCTAAGTGTTGTTTCTGGTCGCTACCTACTGGCACTTGGTGCGCGCCGTAAAGCAGGATATCTGCAGCCATCAACACTGGGTAGTCGTATAGGCCTACGTTTACGTCATTTGAGTGACGTGCAGACTTATCCTTGAACTGAGTCATACGGCTCAGTTCACCCATTTGTGTGTAACAGTTAAGAAGCCAACCAAGTTGAGCATGCTCTGGTACGTGTGACTGAACAAATAGCGTGCTCTTCTTTGGATCAACACCGACAGCAAGACAGATTGCTAATGCGTCTAAAGTCGCTTCATGCAGTGCTTTCGGATCTTGGCGAACCGTAATTGCGTGAAGGTCTACAACACAGTATTGGCAATCGTAATCATCTTGCATCTGTTGCCATTGACGTAGAGCACCCAAGTAGTTACCGATACTTAGTTCACCAGATGGTTGAACACCACTCAATACGATGGGCTTGCTCATGCTTTTAATTCCTTTGCTTGTTCGCTAAGCTCGTTAACTTAGTTTCTTAACGTAGTATCTGAAAAACTTAGCTTCTTAACTTTAAAATAGAAAGCCGCACAGCTCTTCTGTACGGCTCATCCAGTGTACTCATTGATAAGTATTTTGCTAGTAGGTTAGCTAACTTTTGTCCGCTTTATGCTGAAACTAGAACGACATCTAGTAATTGTGCAATGTTGTCTGCGACATAGTCAGGGTTTGATACTGAAATCGGCTCACCGTGGTTATAGCCGTAAGTCAGACCAAACGAGTGGCAGCCTGCGTTCTTAGCCGCTTTGATGTCGTTGCTTGAATCGCCTACCATCAGCATATCTTCAGCCTTCACATTATGCTTTTCCAGCAACCAGTTCAGCGCTACTGGGTTCGGCTTTTTCTCTGGGAAAGAGTCGCCACCCAACACATCAACAAAGTACTTATCGATACCGTGCTGCGCCAGAACATCTGGTACAAATTTCGAAGGCTTGTTGGTGACAAGCGCCATGGTGAAGCCCGCTTTATCTAGCTCAGCTAACGTCTCTTTAACCGATGGATAAAGGTGGCTTAGCTTATGGCCGCCCTGCTCGTAGAAATCATCAAACAGGATGCGCGCTTTCTTCAGAAGCTCAGGCTCTAGGCTTGGATCAACCGTAAGATTACGGCTCAATGAACGTCCAATAAGAACATCAGCACCATTACCCACATAGTCGCGAACTTGTTCTTCGCTTACTGAAGAAAAACCCAGTTCCTGACAAGCTTGGTCAGCGGCGACAGCCAAATCAGGCACGCTATCTAACAAGGTTCCATCCAAATCAAAGGCAATCAGTTTTATTGAGCTTAATGACATCTTACTTTCCTATTTATTATGTTCGTCTTATGAGTTGAGCTCCAAGACGTAAAAAAGGGGCCAATTAGCCCCTTAATTTAAATTTTTTGATTTTAGGTCAACAGACCCTAGTTCTACTTTTATGCGTTAACTTTTGCAAGCTCTGCACGCATCTCATCAATCACTTCTTTGTAATCTGGTTGATTGAAGATAGCTGAACCGGCAACGAACATATCTGCGCCCGCTTCTGCGATTTCACGGATATTATCTACCTTCACGCCGCCATCAATCTCAAGGCGGATATCACGGCCTGATTCATCAATAAGTTTACGAACAGCGCGCAGCTTATCGAGTGTGTGAGGAATGAAAGATTGACCGCCAAAGCCAGGGTTCACAGACATTAGTAGAATCATATCTACTTTATCTAAGATGTAATCAAGGCAAGAAAGTGGCGTTGCTGGGTTAAGTACGACACCCGCTTTACAGCCGTGTTCTTTGATTAGCTGTAGAGTACGGTCAACGTGCTCAGACGCTTCAACGTGGAAAGTAATCATTGATGCGCCGGCTTTAGCAAACTCAGGTACGATGCTGTCTACTGGCTTAACCATTAGGTGAACATCGATAGGAGCTGTGATGCCGTAGTCTCGCAACGCTTTACAGATCGGTGCACCAAAAGTCAGGTTAGGTACGTAGTGGTTATCCATCACATCGAAGTGCACAACGTCGGCACCGGCTGCGAGTACTTTTTCTACGTCTTCACCAAGACGAGCAAAATCTGCAGACAAAATCGATGGAGCGATTAGAAAATCTTTCATACCAAACCTCTTAAGAGTGAGTAAATTGCGAATATCACCGCCTTGTGACATCTCGTACACGAATACAAGACTCAATCCCAAGACTATTTGGTGTGCAATTCTACCTAAGCACCTAAACAGATTCTAGCAGTTCGAAAGATTAGTTTATGAAAGTACCCGTTGGTCACTCAATTTAATGAGTTCGAGGGTTATTGTGACGACTACAATTCTGTTGAAGCGTGTTGCTGGTTTTTCTCTTTATGAAAAAGTGCCAGTAACTCATCAACTTTATTACGCCCTGCGCCATTACGGCTAATGGTGCGCTTAACCTTGACCACGTTCAGTTCCGCACCATGGTATAAACGGCGCGTTAAGGTAGTGTCATGGTTTGAAATCAAGACAGGGATGCCTCGTTCCATTGCCGCTCTTTCTGCAACATCAGCCAAGGCCGCTTGATCATCTAAGCTGAAGCCATTACCCGCATAAGAGGTAAAGTTAGCAGTACTAGACAATGGCGCATAAGGAGGATCACAATAAACCACACAGCCTTTACGGGCGCGGCTAAAGGTCTCGCTATACCCTTCACAAACAAACGTCGCTTTCTTCGCTTTCTCAGCAAAAAACTCCAACTCTGCTTCTGGAAAGTAAGGTTTTTTATAAGAACCAAATGGAACGTTAAAACCGCCTTTCTTGTTGTAACGACACAGGCCATTGAAGCCAAATCGGTTCATGTACAAGAAAGCTAACGAGCGATACATGACGTTATCTGTACCATTGAACTCAGCGCGAACATCTAAGAACACCTCTCTACGGTTATTCTCCGGACAGAACCAACGCTTCGCTTCAGTGATATAGGTTTCAGGATCGGTTTTAAGTAGATTGTATAGGTTGATAAGATCGGGATTGATATCTGCAAGCAGGTACTGTTCAAAATCAGTATTCAGAAATACTGAGCCGGCACCGACAAACGGTTCTACCAATTTACGAGCAGGTGGCAGGTGACGTTGGATGTCTTCAACTAGGCCATATTTACCACCAGCCCATTTTAGAAAGGCACGCTGCTTTTTCATTTACTGCTCTATCTATCAACTCAAAAATAAGGCTGCGGAATGTAACATATTTTGAGGCTAAGCTCAGGGTTATTTCGCACGTTCTATCTCTCGATGCACTTGATTCATCGATTTTGCCCAAGGTTCCAACTGCTGAAGTGGTTTTGATAACGCACTTACGGCATCTCGCGCGACTTGAATCGTTGGATAATCTTGATAAGTGATAATAAACCACTTGGTGTCGTTACGAAGTGTTGGATAAATACGAACCTTGTCTTCGACGTCATATTCTTCAATAAAAGACTGAACATCTTCTAATGACGTCATCGCGCTCAACTGTAAGGTATAAGCGCGTGGCGAGATAGCTTGTAACTCTTCGCGAGCAAATGAGAAGGTGATCTTTTTCGTCGGCGGTGTTGATTCCGTTAGGTCAGTATCTTCATCAACTGAAGCTTGTGACTCGTTTTTCGCCGCATCAGGTTGCGCGCTAACCGCGGCACCTGTGTTTTCTTCTACGGCAGCATCAATCGCACTGGTATCGGCATTTTTCAGCTTGTCATCAAGCAAGGCATCAACCACATCAGAAGTAATCACAACACGTTGCTGCTCTTGTTTCACCTCGCCAACACTGGCTGTACCTTCCACCACAACCGGTGGTAAAGATGAACTGTCATCGTCAGCACCTTGATAGCTCATGTCAGCTTCGGCTTGAGAATCTGAAGATCCGTCGACTCCGGCTTGCTCGGTACCACTTTCCACTTCAAACGTTGGGATAGCGGTCTGTTCAATGGGAGCGATAAGTGATTGCGCTTTATCGTCAGGGGTTGGTTGGCTGAACATCCACCAATAGCCACCACCAATTAAAACCAACAACAAGGCCACCACAATCGCGATATTGATGGGTGAGCCAATGATTGAGCGAATAATAATCCTTTTTTCCACTTTCAATTCTCCTAAAGCCATTAACTCACCGGGCAAAGGTTGCGCTTTATTAAACGCACGTCGCACGCGAGTTTCAGACTCATCATCAACATATCGAATCACTAGGGATTCAAAGAAATGTTCCGCTTCTGGTTGAGAAAGATCATCGATCTCGAGGTCGATAGGCTTGTGTGGTTGCCCGTAACTAAGACGTGTTAGTAGCGTGTCTAGATGGCCAATTTCCGAGAAGAGAACGATATTGATCGTCCATTGAGGGTTTGATTGAGCTTCAAGTACCAACATCCATAATTCGGATACCAATAACTCAGACAGTCGGTGGGCATCATCTACAACGATAACCACATTACACGACTCTCCATCCAGTAGCCTTGCGAGGCTATCTGATAAAGAATCATGTTGATTAAACAGGGGATCAGAAACAATTTGGCTAAGAATAAGCGCGCGACGTTGTTGGTCGTCTTGGCTTGGGTGACAAAGCAGTAAACACTGATTTTTTTCTGTCGACCAGGCTTCAAGGTAACGTTGAGCCAACCAAGATCGGCCAGAGCCAGTTTTGCCCGCAACCGTTATAAGGTTTGAACCAAAGTTAGTCAAAAGCTGTAAGCGCTCTAGCAGCTCAACTTGAGACTCTAACTCTAATACTCTTAATTCATGAGCCAAACTCATTGGGGATCCCTACTGATAAGATCGATCAGTAAAACGCTTCAGCTGCCTAGAGTTTAGCTAGGCAACCTCACAACCAAATTTAAAGAGTACGGCAGAAATCAATCGCTTGTTTAATGATGTCTTGAGGCACATCAGCGACCACTTCAGCGGTACCAATACTTGTTGGTAATACCAAACGTAACTGACCAGACAGCACTTTTTTATCACGCATCATGTGCTTCATAAAGTCTTCAAAAGACATGCTTTCTGGCGTATGGATTGGCAGTTTCGCATTCTTGAGTATAGAAATAATTCGCTCAAGTTGCTGCTGAGAGATCAGTCCCTGTAATTGAGCGGTTTTCGCTGCCATTACAGTGCCTGACGACACAGCTTCACCATGTAGCCAATTACCATAGCCTAGTTCTGCTTCGATCGCATGACCAAATGTATGACCTAGGTTCAATAACGCTCTGATTCCTGACTCTTTTTCATCTATAGCAACCACTTCAGCCTTAATTGCACAACAACGAGCAATCGCGGTAATCAGTGCGTCTTCATCAAGTTGATAAAGTTTCTCTAGATTCTGTTCCAACCAATCAAAGAAGACTTCATCGTAAATGATGCCGTATTTGATCACCTCAGCAATGCCCGCTGCGAACTCACGCTCTGGAAGCGTTGATAAGCAGTTAGTATCGATGATGACAGATTTTGGTTGGTAAAAAGCGCCGATCATATTCTTGCCAAGGGGATGGTTCACTGCAGTTTTACCGCCTACAGAGGAGTCCACTTGAGAAAGAAGGGTCGTCGGGATTTGAATGAAATCAATACCGCGCTGGTAGCAAGAGGCAGCAAAACCGACCAAATCACCGATAACACCACCACCCAAAGCAATCACCACCACATCGCGGCTGTAATTTCCTTCAAGCATGTAGCTCATCACTGAGTTGAACGTTTCAAGTGTTTTGTATTGCTCACCGTCTGGCAACTCTAAAAGAGAAGTTTGACAGCCTACTTGATCCAACAACGATAAAATTTTATCGGCATAAAGAGGCGCTACTGTCACATTACTGATAACAACAACTTTCTGTTTGCCTGATAAAAAAGAAAGGTACGCCGGGTCTTCAAATAACCCGGCGCCAATAGAGATAGGGTAGCTACGCTCAGCTAGATTGACCGTAATCCGTTCCATGGGTTTGCTCTCCGAAAAAATGAACTTAACGTTCTTCTAGCATTTTTACGATCTGGTTGGCTACCACTTTTGCACTTTGATCGTCGGTACGAACTGTGTAGTCCGCCACTTCGTCGTATAGTGCGTTGCGAGATACAGCTAGATCTTCTAGCACATCACGCGGGTTGTCTGTTTGAAGTAGAGGGCGTTTCTTGTCGCGGTTAGTGCGAGCAAGTTGCTTTTCAATTGTTGTTTCTAGGTATACAACAATGCCTCGTGCAGATAGACGGTTACGGTTTTCTTTGCTCAGCACTGAACCACCGCCTGTCGCAAGAACAATACCTTGTTCTTCTGTCAGATCGTTGATTACAGATTCTTCGCGCTTACGGAAACCATCTTCGCCCTCAACATCAAAAACCCATGCGATGTCTGCGCCAGTGCGCTCTTCGATCACAGTGTCAGAGTCTAGAAACTCCATATGAAGTTGGGAAGCTAGGTGTCTACCAATTGTACTTTTGCCGGCGCCCATTGGGCCAACAAGAAAAATATTGCGTTTCTCAGCCATGTTTTTAGCAGTAATTTACAACGTTAATTCAATGACATCGCCACAAGGTAGGTCAGTACAAGTACTGAAATTAAAAGGCCCGTGGCACCGATTCCTCACAGATAATTCGTGATAAGACCCGAAATTATCAAGGTTAGGTGCCACTAATGCAACTTTATTTTTAATCTAATTGTTCATTACTGAATCACAACTTTGGGTGTAACAAAAATAAGTAGTTCACTTTTACCCACATTTTCATAGCTACGACGGAATAATGCACCCAAAACTGGCAGGTCTCCTAACAGAGGAACTTTGTCCACTGTACTGCTCACACTGTGCTGAAATATTCCACCAAGTACGACTGTTTCACCATTATTAACAAGCACTTGCGTACCTATGCGTTGAGTATCAATGGCAACAGCCTCACCCGTTCCCGTTTTCACTACTTGCCCTGGCCTATCTTGAGTCACGCTTAAATCCAATACCAAACGATTGTCGGGCGTGATTTGTGGTGTCACCTTAAGACTCAACACGGCTTTCTTAAATGCGACCGAAGTAGCACCACTTGAAGACGACTCTAAATAAGGAATTTCAGTACCTTGCTCAATATAAGCGGGCTTTTTATTGGTGGTGATTAAACGTGGGCTGGAAATAATCTCAGCTTTTGACTCTTGTTGTAGTGCCGACAATTCAAGATCAAGCAAGGTATCTGAACCCAGTTTGGCCACCTGAAACGCAATGCTTGATGCATTAGGAGATGTCGCCCCTAGATTAACGTTGAGGAAATCGTCAATCGCACTATTCCCACCATTATCGTCATACGGCGTAATTTGCGATGGGTGGTTGCCCTCTATCGAGCCGCCAACTTTGAAGCTACCGTTAGTGGAAGAAACACCCCAACGCACCCCTAACTCATCAAGGTTACCCTCGGTAACGGTTACGATGCGCGCCTCTATCTGGACTTGCTTCACGGGGATGTCCAAAGATTCAATGATGCCTCGTATCACGGCAATGTTTTCTGCCAGTTCACGAATCAATAGGGAATTGGTGCGTTCATCAATGGTGATCGAGCCACGATCGGACAACATGCTCACCGCACCTTCACCGCCAATCATGTCGGCAATGTCGGTGGCTTTAGCAAAATTAATCTTGATGATTTCCGACTTAAGCTCCCCTAACTCCTCTTCCAAGCGAGATTTCTCTAACGCTTGTTGCTCTCGAAGATCGAGTTCTGCTTTTGGCGCCACCAAAATAACATTGCCATCAACGCGCTTATCTAGTCCTTTAACTTGCAAGATAATGTCGAGAACTTGCTGCCAAGGTACGCCATCTAAACGTAAAGTGAGGTTACCCGCTACTGAGTCAGACACCACGAGATTGAAATCGTTGTAGTCAGCAATCAGCTGCAGGACATTTCGTACCGGGATATCTTGAAAGTTAATCGATATCAGTTTGCCCTCTTTTTCTAAAACGCTTTTCTCTTTGGTCGCTTCATTGATAACAGGCTTGCTGATCACCACCTCTATGAAACGACCTTTTAGGTTATATTCATACTGATAGTCACCAGCGATCATCGCCAACAGTCGTGTGCTGGGCGTCTCTTTATAGACTTCAATACCTCCCACTAGGGTCGCGAAATCCTTCACATCCAAAAGATAAAGCTTATCGTCATTAACTTGAGTATTGAGTAATTCGATACTTAACCCTTCCTGAGCACGTTGAACATCCACCACAGCGGTGCTGGTTGCCAGCTCAATAATAATGACGGCGTCTTTCTCTTTGTTTACCCTAAAATCAATATTCTCCAATTGATTAGGTAAGCTCTCGGCGTGACTGAGCACACTAAAGACCAACATCACAGACACAGCAAAACCTTGTAGAGCCTTGCTCACTAATCCACTTATTCCTTTAATCATATTTACATCTCATATCCACATCATGTGACATTGGTTTACTTCAGAGCCAGTCTAACGTTGCGCTTATGCCAACAACCTAAGCCATCTGGAAGAGTTTCATTAATCTGAACGTACTGGCTCGTCACTTTAGTAACTCGGCCATTGTTTAAGCCGATAAACTGGCCTTTTTTGACGTTTACCACGTTCCCTTTGGGTGTTTGCACTAACCCAAACACACTTGTTCCGCTTCCCATGACGCCTCTTAAACGAAGCTTACTCAACGGGTACTTTTCTAATTTCCCATTACGAGAACGCGCGCTAGGTTGCCAACAGTCTTTCCTAACTAAAGGCTGATTTTGCACGATGGCTTCTTTAGGCAGTTCAAACGGAGGACGAAAGGCTCGGCGCTGATAAGTAGCGGCCAAAAATTCAGTCGCAGGAACCAGTTGTTCCACCTCTTTTCTCGCTTTGGCCTCAACTTGCACTACAAAGTCTTCTAACGAATCTTCATTCGCTTTACAGCCCGTGAGCACAAGCAATAGTAATGTTGAATAAAACACGCTATTGGGTTTCATCATTGACCTCCGATTTAAATTGGTAGGTATAAGCTCGAACCCTGAAGTGCAGCGTGCTACTTTCTTGACTGACTCGCTGCCAATTCACGTCATCAAAGCTGATGATGCGTGGCAACTTAGCGATGGCCGCAGAGAAATCACCAATCTCGTGGTAGTCACCCGTCAGCTCGATGTTGAGCGGTAAACGATAGAGAAACTCTTTGTTCTGTTTCTGGCCCCAATCAATTCGCGTAAATGTCAGCTTATTATCCAATCCAAGCTCGTTCACAGAGGCCAACATACTGGCTAGCTCTTTTTGAACGGGCAATTGCTCCAATAGATAGTCGTAACGGCTAGTTAGCTCATCCAACTGGCTCTGAAGCTTAGGTAAGGCCGCAACCTTATTGGCCTTTATTCTCAAGGTCGCTTTTAAGGTCTGCTCCTGTTGCTTCATCTGTTGCAGTTCATCGTCGAGCGGCAGCACATAAAGCCAAGTGCCAACACCTTGGATTAACACTATCAACACCAGAATCACGAGAAGCTGAGGCAACAATGGCCATTCGGTGATCTCATCAACATCGAGATCTTGCAAACTCATCCTGTTTTGCCAACTAATCTTATTTTGAAGGTTAGCCATGATGCGCCCCCTTCTCTTTTCTGCTCGCGGTTGTGCTTTCTACGGTTGTGTTTTCTAAAGAAACAGGGCTAAACACAAAAGAGACCTTGAAGGTCTGAAACTCTTTATTAAAGCGCTTGCGGTTATGAACGATAGAGTGCATCTCGACCCCTTTCAGAGAATCTGAACGCTCGAGGTTGTCCAACATCGTAGCAAGACGAGCAGTACTGTCGCTAATGCCCGACATTTCAATCTCCTGACCATTCATCTTTATCTTGTCGACATACACACCTTCAGGAATAAGCTCCGGCATCAAGTTCATAAAGTCGGTGGTCTTATTGCGACCAAGCTGCAACGATTCGACTACATCAAGCCTAGTCAGAATCGCTTTATGCTCCTGCTCTGCGACCTTTAATGACTGAATTTGTCGGTCGAGCTCGGCAATATATCGATTGAGGTAACTAAGACGGGCTTGCTGCTTGGCTTGTTGGTCGTAAAAATAGTGACCAACCGCCCATTGCCCTGCAAGCGCGATGATGACACCAAGAATGGTCAGATGAATAAAGCGCTTCTTGTGCTGAGCGCGAATCTCATCACGCCACGGCAGCAGGTTAATTTGATGCAACATGCTTTTCTCCCTGCCACTTGAGTCCACTCATCGCCATACCCGCCGCAATACCGAAATGTTGCCAGTTCATTGGTAATCGACGTCGCTTCGCCACCTTATTCTCAAATAGAGAAAAAGGGTTCAGTGACTCGCAACTCAACTGAAATTGACGTTCTAGCTCTTCGGTTACCATAGGAATGCTGGCACCCTCGCCCATCAGCCAGATCCCTGAGATAGGTTGCTGTGCATTTCCTGATGAATAGAGCTGTAATTGACGCTTGAGCTTCTCAATCAAATTAACAATAAATTGATGTATATCTTCAGTGGTGGCGAACACACTCTCGATATCACTTGCAGCACCATGGCTACGAAGATCTTTGGTACCAAAAGCGATATCTTTATAAAACGGTGCCAAACCTTGTGGAATAATGCCTAACGACGTTTGGTCGATTCCCACATCCACCAGCAGCCAGTTTTTCTTTTCGGGGTACAGTCGCGATGCCATTTGCCAGATGTTAAGCAACCCATGCGCCTGCGTGTCTACCACCACAGGTTTAAAACCAGCTTTGGTCAAAGCATCCGCTCGACTATCCACTACTTCCTTACGAGTTGCGTATACCTGATAACTGCTTGTCGAACCTTTACCAAATCGTTTGTCTTCCAGCTTTACAAAATCTAAACTCAGCTCCTCTATCGGAAAGGGAGATTGATGAGCAAAGGTTTGATAGATCGAAAACTCTTTTTCTCTGTCTTCTAACTCACTCTCTATTTGCAGTACTTTGCTGATCACCGTGTTATCAGGTACTGAAATGGCGACGTTGCAACAGCCAAAAGGCAGACCTTTCCTAAGTTCTTTAAGTTTCTTAACAGTTTTCTGATACTCCAAAGTATGGTTAGCTGTAAAAATGTCGTCCGAAATCGGCAGCTCTTTGTATCCCACTAGGGCATACAACTCCCCCACGGGTTTTAGTACCACGGCTTTGATGCTGTGATGATTTATATCTATACCTGTAATTAATGATGAACCCATGTGACCTAGCTCCTGAAGTGCCAAGCATTTCGTTGATTATCTAGGGGTTGTGATTATTAGTTAAATAAGCGTTAATAAACGAAAGCTAAGTTTTTAGCCTAGAGTACAAGGGTTTGCTGCTTATCAGCCTTAACTAATCAGGGATTATCCGGTGAAGTTCATAAAGCGATTATTCATATTTACATTGATTTGCATGATTCTTGGAGTCAGTACAATTTTTGGGTTTTATTATTACGTAAAACCAGAGTTGCCTGATGTTGCCACTTTGCGTGACGTGAAGCTCCAAACGCCAATGCAAGTCTTCAGTCAAGACGGTAAGTTGATCTCTCAATTTGGCGAAAAGCGTCGTAACCCAGTGACTTATGACGAGATTCCTCGCCACTTAGTTGAAGCTCTGATTGCCACCGAAGATAGCCGTTTTTACGAACACCCAGGTATTGACCCAATCGGTATCACCCGTGCAGCGCTCGTCGTTGCAATGTCGGGTTCAGCCAAACAAGGGGCGAGTACCATTACTCAGCAGCTTGCGCGTAACTTCTTCTTATCTAATGAGAAAAAGATCATGCGTAAGATCAAAGAGATCTTCATTGCGATCCACATTGAGCAACTGCTTAGCAAAGAAGAGATCATGGAGCTTTATGTAAATAAGATCTTCCTTGGTCACCGCTCGTACGGTTTTGGCGCGGCTGCGCGTGTTTATTTCGGAAAGGATCTCCCTGAGCTCACCCTGAGTGAAATTGCTACGCTGGCGGGTATGCCAAAAGCACCGTCCACGATGAACCCTATCTATTCGATTGAACGCGCGACTCACCGTCGTAACGTGGTATTACGTCGTATGTTAGACGAGAAATACATCACTCAAGCAGAGTTCGATGAAGCTCGTAGCGAGACATTGATATCGAAATATCACGGTGCAGAGATTGAACTGAGCGCGCCGTATGTTGCTGAAGTAGCACGTGCGTGGATGGTTGAACGCTATGGCGAAGCCGCTTACACATCAGGTATGAAGGTTTACACGACCGTTGATTCGAAACTGCAAAAAGCAGCGAACCAAGCGGCGATTAAGAACCTACTTGGCTACGATGAGCGTCACGGCTACCGTGGTGCAGAAAAAGTATTGTGGCAGACGGCTCAATCAGCTTGGGATCAGGAACAAATCGTTAAACACCTTAAGTCTCAACCAACCTATGGTGACTTAGTCCCTGCGGTTGTTACCGCGGTTGATTCGAAAAGCGCTCAAGTTTGGGTTAAAAACCAAGGTGAAGGCACTATTGAGTGGCAAGGCATGAACTGGGCGCGTAAATTCCTAACGGATAATCGCCAAGGACCAGCCCCTTCTCAAGCGAAAGAGATTCTTGCTGTTGGTGAACAAGTTTGGGTTCGCCATGAAGCAATTACAGGAGACGAAGTATCTGAAGAACCGACAGAAGAGTCAGCAGAGGCGAAGTCAGAAACACCTGTTGAATGGCGACTAAGCCAAGTACCCAATGCGAACACTGCTTTTGTTGCAATGAACCCGAACAACGGCGCGGTATTGTCGATGGTGGGTGGCTTTAACTTTGTTCACAACAAATTCAACCGTGCGACGCAATCTATTCGTCAGGTGGGTTCTGGTATCAAACCATTTATCTACTCAGCGGCGATTGATAAAGGCCTAACGTTGGCATCACTGATCAACGATGCGCCTATTAATCAATGGGATAAGAGCCAAGGTACCGCATGGCGACCAAAGAACTCACCACCGACCTACGTGGGTCCTACGCGTTTACGTATTGGCTTAGCTCAATCTAAAAACGTAATGGCTGTGCGTGTGCTGCGTGAAGTTGGCTTAGATGATACTCGTAACTACCTAACTCGTTTTGGTTTTGATATTGACGAAGTACCTCGTTCTGAAACCATTGCTCTAGGTGCGGGTAGCTTAACGCCAATGAAGGTAGCTCAAGGTTACTCAGTATTCGCTAATGGCGGCTACTACGTTGAACCTTTCTACATCAGCCGTATTGAAACGCCATTTGGTGAGACTGAATTCGAAGCGACACCAAAAGTGGTTTGTAAGGACAATTGCGATCATAAGGTTGCCACAGACCCAATGGCCGATGAGTTTGCAGAGCAAGATGTGGATGCCAAAGTGCAATACGCGCCTCAAGTCATCTCTGAGCAGAACGCATTCCTTGTTCGTGAAATGATGTACAGCAACATCTGGGGCGGAGGTGACTGGAGTGCTGGTACAGGTTGGAATGGTACAGGTTGGCGAGCTCAGCCGTTGAAGCGTCGTGACATTGGCGGTAAAACCGGTACAACCAATGACTCGAAAGATACATGGTACAGCGGCTACGGCCCTGGCATGGTGGCAACGGTATGGGTTGGTTTTGATAACCACAACCGTAACCTAGGTCGAACTAAAGCGAACTCTAACCTTGGCAAGAGCCAGATTACTGGTGCCGAAGCGGGCGCTAAAACGGCAGAGCCTGCATGGGTTGATTTCATGGGTACGGCGTTAGCAGGCGTTCCTGCGCAGCGTAAAGAAATTCCGGAGAACATCGTTCGTGTTCGTATCGACCGTGAAACTGGCTTACTGACTAACAAGTTCGATAGCTCATCAATGTTCGAGTACTTCGAGAAAGGCACAGAGCCAACTGAGTACATCACTGAACGTTTCAATGATGACATCTACTCAACGTCATCAGGCGAAGCAGTAGAAGAGCTATTCTAGCTAGGGTTTGTTGAACTTAGTAAGATGAACCAACAAAAAAGGGTTGATATGAATTCATATCAACCCTTTTTTTATATCTACATCTGAACGAACTCCACTCTAAACTCGAGTGCTAAGCCGTTTTTTCCAATTGAGTTCGGATAGCCTCAGCCAGTTGTTCAAAACGCCCCTTTAGCGGGGAGCCCGGTCGATAAGCAACAACAATGCGACGTGAAGGTGTTGGATTCACCGCTGGCACGTAACACACGCCATCTTTCTGCTTTTCCTTTGGAACAGATAACTGAGGTAACAAGGTAATGCCCGCCCCTGCCGCTACCATGTTACGCAGCGTTTCTAAGCTGGTCGCTTTAAAGCGTTCATCATCTTTTGCACCCGCAGCAAAACAGAAGCCCAAGGCTTGGTCTCGTAAGCAGTGACCATCGCCCAGTGCAAGTACGGTTTGTCCATTTAACTGCAGCATATCGACAGCGTCCTGCTGTGCCCATTCATGGTCACACGGTACGGCAACGCTTAATGGTTCGTCATAGACATCAATCTCTTTGAACGCCGCCGTTTCATCTACCGCAGCCAGCACCAAGCAATCAAGCTTGCCATCTTCTAATTGGCTCACTAACTGATGTGTCTGCGCTTCGTGCAGGTAAAGCTCAAGATCGGGGAAACTCTCTTTTAGATAAGGAATGATCTTAGGCAAAATGTACGGGCCAACGGTCGGGATGAAACCAATATGCATTGGCCCCGTCATCGCTTCACCGTGTCCACTTGCCATATCTTTAAACGTCTTTACCTCGTTGAGGATGCGCTTGGCTTGCTCAACAAGTTGTAAACCTGATTCTGTAAATATTACCTTCCTTGGGCTACGCTCGGTTAACTGAAGTCCAATTTCATCTTCCAGTTTGCGTATTTGACCGCTCAATGTCGGCTGACTTACAAAGCACGCTTCTGCTGCTTTTCGAAAATGTTTGTGCTCAGCGAGCGCCACCAAGTATTCAAAGTCACGAATGTTCATGCTCAGTCTCTTACCTCAGGTTTTAATAAGAACAAGGGTTTTAATAGAAACATTTAAAAGAAAAATGCTCTTGATAGAATTTACCTATCAAAACCATAACATCAAACGATTAGAGCTATCAAAGGATTTATCTAATAATGGGCTCAACGAAACGAAACAGAGCAAAGAAAAACGTTAAGCTCTGATAGAACAAAATTAAAATACTATTTAAGGAAATCAATATGTTTGCATCTAAAGAAGGTCAATCAATCCCTCAAGTAACATTCCCAACTCGCCAAGGTGATGCATGGGTTAACGTAACGACGGAAGAGCTATTCAAAGACAAGACAGTTATCGTATTTAGCCTACCAGGTGCGTTTACACCAACATGTTCTTCAAGCCACCTACCTCGTTACAACGAGCTGCACTCTGTATTCAAAGAAAACGGCGTTGATGACATCCTTTGTGTTTCTGTAAACGACACGTTCGTAATGAACGCATGGAAAGCAGACCAAGAAGCTGAAAAAATCACATTCATCCCAGATGGCAACGGCGACTTCACAGACGGCATGGGTATGCTAGTTGAGAAAAACGACATCGGCTTTGGCAAACGTTCATGGCGCTACAGCATGCTGGTTAAAAACGGCGTGGTAGAAAAAATGTTCATCGAAGAAGACGTACCAGGCGACCCGTTCAAGGTTTCTGATGCTGATACTATGCTTAACTACCTAGCTCCTGAACACAAAGAGCAAGAGTCAATCACAGTATTCACTAAGCCAGGCTGTCCTTTCTGTATGAAAGCAAAACAGAACCTAATCGACAAAGGTCTGAACTACGAAGAAGTGGTTCTAGGTAAAGATGCAACAACAGTAAGCCTACGTGCAATCTCTGGTCGCACTACCGTTCCTCAAGTATTCATCGGTGGCAAACACATCGGTGGTAGCGAAGAACTAGAAACTTTCCTAGGTTAATCACTTAGTCGCTAATAAACGCTTAGCAATTAAATAACCTAAGCAATTAAATAGCTTAGTAATACCAGCTAACCCACCCTCTTGTGGGTTAGCTATTCCAAACCACTCTTATCTGAGCTTTGGAAAAAGATACAGCTTCTGACTCGCCAACTTTTAACTAACCTATAGTTAATTAAAAGAAGAGTTAGTAACAAGAAGCAGTGAGTAACAAAAAGCTGAATCACAAGCTAAACCTAATAAAACAGAATCACAAAACTGAACCGCAATCCTGACTCTCAAAAAATCACCAGAGTTGGATGGGTTCGTTCACACTAAATTTAGCCATTGCGAGAAAATTATTATGAAACAAGTCAATGTAGATGTAGCAGTTATCGGGGGCGGTACGGCAGGTCTAGGTTCTTACCGCGCTGCAAAAGCACACACTGACAGTGTCGTGATGATTGAAGGCGGTCCTTACGGTACAACCTGTGCTCGTGTTGGTTGTATGCCATCTAAACTGCTTATTGCAGCTGCAGAAAGTGTACATCACATCGAGAAAGCTCCGGCTTTTGGCGTTCACCCACAAGGTGATATCGTGATTAACGGCCGTGAAGTGATGGACCGAGTGAAGTTCGAACGTGACCGTTTTGTTGGTTTTGTTTTAGAAGGTGTTGATGAAATCCCAGAGCAAGACAAGATCTCTGGCTACGCAAAGTTCTTAGACGACAACACGCTACAAATCGATGACCACACGGTTGTCACCGCTAAGCGTATTGTTATCGCGACCGGCTCTCGCCCTGCATACCCTGCAGTTTGGAATGAACTTGGTGACCGCCTAATCATTAACGATGACGTGTTCAGCTGGGATGATTTACCAGAGTCGGTTGCGGTATTTGGTCCGGGCGTTATTGGCCTAGAGCTTGGTCAGTCACTGCATCGCTTAGGTGTAAAGACCAAGCTGTTCGGTTTGGGTGGTCAAGTTGGCCCAGTGACCGACCCAGAAATCATGGCGTATGCAGATAAAGCCTTCAATGAAGAGTTCTACCTAGATGCTGACGTAAAAATCGAAAGCATGAAGCGCATTACCACTGAATCAGGTGAAGATCGCGTCGAAATCCAGTTCATCAATAAGCAAGGTGAACTAGAAACTAACATCGTTGAGTATGTGCTGGCAGCAACAGGCCGTCGTCCTAACACTGATAAGCTTGGCCTAGAGAATACCTCTCTAGAACTTGATGAACGTGGTGTGCCAATCGCCGACCACTACACGCTACAAACATCGTTACCATCGGTATTTATTGCCGGAGATGCAAGCAACCAACTGCCTCTACTGCATGAAGCAGCAGACCAAGCACGTATTGCGGGTGATAATGCAGGTCGCTTCCCTGAGATTCGCGCAGGCTTACGCCGCTCTAAAATCTCTGCGGTATTCTCTGACCCACAAATCGCGATGGTGGGTGAAACATACAAAGAGATCATAACACGCTTAGGCACATGTGGTTGTTTCGCAACGGGTGAAGTGTCTTTCGAGAACCAAGGTCGTTCACGAGTTATGCTACGCAATAAAGGTATTCTGCACGTTTACGGTGAGCAAGGTACAGGTCGTTTCCTTGGCGCTGAAATGATGGGACCAAACGCAGAACACTTGGCTCACTTATTAGCATGGGCACACCAGAAAAAGATGACGGTTTCTGAAATGTTGGATATGCCATTTTACCACCCAGTAATTGAAGAAGGTGTACGAACAGCGCTACGTGACCTCAATGCGAAACTGCACCTTGGTCCGGAGATGGTGAAACACTGTCTAGATTGTGGCCCTGGTTGTTAATCTCAGGCTATCGTTAGCAATGAGCAAACGCTAGATACTAAAAAGGAAAGCCATTGGCTTTCCTTTTTGTTTTTGGCAACGAGCAAATAACAGATTCCCGATTACGCTCCTTCGTCGCTTTCGGGAATGACGTAACTTTTAACGCACATCTGAGCCGAAGCCAATCAGTGTGATGGTAGTTTTAAAAACGCATCTAAGCTGAAGCAGACCAAAGTGACGCATCAGCTAAACCAAAACTTAACCGTCATTCCAGAACCGAGGGACGAGGTATCTGGAATCTCTTGAAGCCATTGCTTGTCGCTAAAGGCTTAGCGATTACTTCTCAGCAGCAATCACAGAGATCTCAACAAGTAGCGCTTCGCGAGCCATGTCGCCCGTCACACATGCGCGAGCTGGAGCGTGACCTTCTGGAACCCATGCATCCCAAACTGTATTCATTTCTTGGAAGTCTTTCATGTCTTTCAAGTAAATCGTTGCTGACAGCATGTGTTCTTTGTCGCTACCCGCTTGCTCAAGTAGGGCTTCCACTTTATCCAGCATCGTTTGTGTTTGCTCAGTGATGTCTTTTGTTGCATCAGCACACACTTGGCCACATAGGTAGATAGTGCCGTTGTGTTTAACAATACGGCTCATGCGTTGTTTGGTTTCTTGGCGCTCAATCATCGACTTTCTCTCTCTGTGTCACCGTGATCCAATATCTTGTGACGTGTTATTATCAAGGCAACAAGCATAACGCGAATCAAACCCAAGATGACATGCATTCATTGCAATAAAAGTGAAAAAATCCGTAACAAACTCGGCCGCTGCCAGCGCTGCATGAATCAGCTGATGGTGTTGTCGATTTTAAGTTGGGGAGCATGGTGGTTGTTTTTCAAAGAAGACCCAAAAACCATCAATGCCATCGCGTTGATGATGGCCGCTTTCGCATTCAGTGGCTTGCTGTCGTTACATTGGATAATGAAGTTTGTGGTGCTGCCTTTAAGGAACAAAAAGCGTTAACAGAGAGACTTTGCTAGATAAGTGATAAAGGCTAGATAAGCGATAAAGGCTAGATGCCCAATTAAATGACCTGACTTAACAAGCCATCATCATTTCCCAAACAGCAGATAGAAAAAAGCCCCAGAACCAATCGATTCTAGGGCTTTCTTAGAAAATTCTAAGAAAAAGCAGTGGTACTTTAATAGACCGGACTTTTCTTAATTTGTTCCCAAAAAAGATCAATTTTTTGATCTTTTTTTTAGGGGCTATAAAATCAATGCTTTATGCAACATTAACCTTAGCGATGATCTGCTCTACCAAGTTCACTTCCAAGGCCACTTCATCACACGCGTGTTGACGAGGACACTGGTCACAATCTTTCAGCACCTTCTCTGGCAGCAGAGATTTTGATGTCGGTAAGAAGTCATGCTTCATAAAGAACTCTGGAGTACGAGTCAGCACAAACACCTTCTTAATGGCCATTTGTCGTGCTTTATCAACCAAGTGCTGCACAATCGCTGTACCCTGCCCTTGACCTTGCCACCCAGCCTCAACACCGAGCGAGCGAATTTCCGCTAAACCAGAGTCATACACATAGAGTGATGCACAACCGGTCACCTCACCATGATGTTCTGCGACAGCAAACGAGCCAATATCACGCACCAGTTCATTACGAGAACGAGGTAGGTTTTCACCCATGTTCGCCCAGTAGGCCACCATGCCTTCCAACGCTTCAATATCCGTCAGACGAGCAGGACGAACCTTGACGATGGAAGTGTCACGCTGTGATAAACGCTTCTCAGCTTGGTCAACCGCGTAAGCCACTTGCTGTGGTGATACACCGCCTAGCGCGCTACGTTTTTCGAGACACGATTCAATAGTCAGGATGTCATACACATCCTCTTCAATCACCTCAGAGAACTCTTTCATCTCTGCGATGGTTAACTCTTCTAATGCGCAGCCTTTAGCAATCGCCGCCACTACCGTCACACCAACAATATGGTGAGCTTCACGGAAAGGAATGCCTTTCGCTACTAGGTAATCAGCCAGCTCTGTTGAGTTTGCATAGCCTTGTTTCGCCGCTTCAAGCGTACGTTCGCCGTTCACTTTAATGCCGTCAAAACAAAGAGCAGCCATCTCCATACAATCATTCCAAGTGTCTAAAGCGTCGAACAGACCTTCTTTATCTTCTTGCATGTCTTTGTTGTACGCCAAAGGCAGAGCTTTCACTGTCATCATCATTGCGGCTAATGAACCATAAACACGGCCAGTTTTGCCACGGATAAGTTCGAGCGCATCAGGGTTTTTCTTCTGTGGCATCAGAGATGAACCTGACGTCACGGTATCCGCTAACTCGATGAAGTTCGATTCACCTGAGTTGTAGAAAATCATATCTTCTGCAAGACGTGAAAGGTGAAGCATTGAAATAGAAGCGATCGACATCAGCTCCATCACATGATCACGGTCAGAAACTGAATCTAGAGAGTTGCGCGTTGCACGACGGAAACCTAAGTTGTGAGCTAACTCTTCACGGTCCATCGGGTAAGCAGTTCCTGCAAGGGCACCAGAACCCAGCGGACATGTATCTAGACGCTTAATCGCATCATTCAAACGTGAGTAATCACGCTCAAGCATTTCTACGTAAGCCAAACACCAATGAGCAAAAGTTACCGGCTGAGCACGTTGCAAGTGAGTGTAGCCAGGAAGCACGGTTTCTTGATGCTGAGAAGCAACATTCACCATTTGGCTTTGCAGGCGATCAAGCGCGAGTAGCAGTTGGTTACCTTGTTGACGACACCATAGTTTAAGGTCGGTCGCCACTTGGTCATTACGAGAACGGCCAGTGTGAAGTTTTTTGCCCAAATCACCGACTTTACCGATAAGTTGTTGCTCAACCCAGCTGTGAATATCTTCTGCATCAGAACGTAAGATCTGTTCAGGATCTTCCATCACTTCAAGTTTTAGCTCGTTCAGTGCAAGCTCTAGTCTTTGCTGTTCTTCTTCTGTTAGAACGTTGACCGATTGTAGAGCCTTTGACCAGGCAATAGAGCCCACAATGTCTTGCTCAGCCAATCGGTAATCAAAACGAAGAGAATCGTTAAAATCTTTGAACCGGGTGTCTGCTGCTTGGGTAAATCTACCGCCCCATAATGCCATTGTGTATCTCCTAATTGCACAGTGCTCACTGTTTTTGCAAATGATAATTCTGATTAAGATTCAGTATTTTTCTGATGGTTTAAACTTACGGCAATTCAAAATGAAAATAAAGTATTAATTCATTATTTTCACATATTTATTCACCAAGAGCTCAATCCGTTGATTATTTTCAGCGTGGAGCGCGAATTATATGCCATTCGACAGTAAAAACCGAAGCTGATTTATTAAACAAACAGAAAGAAAAAAGCCCACTCACTAATCAATAGTAAATGGGCTTTGCATAATGATGTCTATTTACTGGCCTTCAACCTTTCGCTAAAGGCTAGCTCACTAACTCATTGTTCGGATTACTTTTGGCTATTCAGAGCACGGATACGGCTTGATAGCGAGTAAAGACGGATGAAGCCTTCAGCGTGGCTTTGGTCGTAAACTTCATCTTCGCCAAAGGTTGCAAACTCTTCTGAGTACAGGCTGTTGTCAGAACGCTTCTGAGTCACCGTTGCATGGCCTTTGTAAAGTTTGATAACCACTTCACCATTCACGTCTTGTGCTAGCTCATCTGTTGCTGCAAGAATTGACTTACATAGCGGAGTGAACCAACGGCCATCGTATACAAGGTGAGAAGCTTTAACACCCAACTCTTCACGGAATTCAAATGCCGCTTTATCAAGAACCAATTGCTCTACTGCACGTAGTGCTTCCATCATGATTGTGCCACCTGGAGTTTCGTAACAACCACGAGACTTCATACCAACAAGACGGTTCTCTACGATATCGATACGACCAACACCGTGTTTAGCACCCTTCTCGTTTAGGTAAACCAGCGCGTTGTATGGCGTCATTGTTTCGCCATCAACCGCTACCACTTCACCTTTTTCAACTTTAAGCGTCACTGTTTCAGATTCGTTTGGCGCTTGCTCTGGGTCTACAGTCCAAGCCCAGCAATCTTCATCAGGTGCGTTCCATGTGTTTTCTAGAACACCACCTTCTGTAGAGATATGCCATGCGTTTGCATCACGCGAGTAAATCTTGGTAAGAGAAGCCGTACAAGGGATGTTACGCTCAGCTAGGTAGTCTAGACACTCTTCACGGCTCACTAGATCCCATTCACGCCAAGGTGCAATTACGTGTAGGTCTGGTGCTAGTGCAGCAAATGCACCTTCAAAACGAACTTGGTCATTACCCTTACCTGTACAACCGTGGCATAGTGCGTCTGCACCTACTTTACGTGCAACTTCAACCTGAGCTTTCGCAATGATTGGACGAGCCATTGAAGTACCTAACAAGTATTTACCTTCGTAGTAAGCACCTGTTTTAAGCGTTGGGTAGATGTAATCTGCCACCATCTCTTCTTTAAGGTCAGCGATGTAACACTCAGACGCACCAGACGCTTTTGCTTTCTCTTCGATTCCAATCAGCTCTTCATCGCCTTGGCCTACATCAGCAACAAATGCGATAACTTCGCAGTCATAGTTCTCTTTCAACCATGGGATGATTACTGATGTGTCTAGACCGCCAGAGTAGGCTACTACAACTTTCTTTACGTTAACTTTGCTCATTTTCTTTCTCCTAGTTTCCATACTGCACATGGCGGTCAGCGTTGGAAATCACTTTAATAATTATATATTTAATTTATTTATCTAAATTCTTTAGTAGTAACTCGTAGTGAGGTCTACTGAGGTAAAAACTGTGTTCCTATGCTCTTACCTGCAAAAAGTTGTGTCAGCTTGTCTGGGTATCGCCAGGTTGCAACTTCAATTGGTCGTCCTAGGTCATTAGCCGCTTCTAGTGCAGCTTGTACTTTCACGATCATGCCATCGGTAATCACTTTACCTTTAATAAGGTCATCGGCTTGTTGCTGATTAAGGCTTGGAATCAGGTGGCCTTTACCATCTAACACACCACTGACATCAGAAAGCAGTACCAGTTCAGCATCAAGCGCGCCTGCAACAGCAACTGCAGCTTGGTCTGCATTAACGTTCATCAGTTGGCCTTGCTCAGTCAAACCAATCGAGCTAATGATTGGCAGTGCGCCAGCATTAAGAATCGCTTGCAGGACGGTTGAGTCGCCCGGCTCCGCTTTACCTACTGCACCTAATTCAGGGTTCAGCTCGCTGACTTTACATAGACCACCATCAGCTAGGCTCAAACCAACGGCGTTGATGCCGTCTTTAATCGCCTGACCTTGAAGCAATTTGTTGGCCGTGCCCGCTAGCGCACCAGCGATCAAAGGAATCTGATCATAAGGAGTAACACGTAGCCCTTCTTTCTTAACGGTTTCAAGGTTCAACTTATTCATCAAATCATCAACAAGGTAACCACCGCCGTGAACAATCACGATTGGTCGCTGTGCCTGCTGTTGGTAAGCTGAAATCGCACCAAATAACTTGCTAAGTGTTTCACCACAAGATAGCGCAGCGCCACCTAACTTTATGATTAATGGTTGATTATTAAGGCTCATACCTAGATTTCCTTACACTAACGCAGTTAATGGCGCAAAACCATAACGTAAATTTAAACACTGCATCGCTTGACTAGATGCACCCTTTAATAAGTTATCAATCGCTGAAACAACGATGATGTGCTGACCTTGTACCTTCCAACCTAAATCGCAGAAAGGTGTTTGTTCTACATCTTGAATTCTTGGCAATGTCTCTTCGAGTAATCTCACGGCTGGTTTACCTTGATAAGCTTGCTCGAAGGCCTCTTGTATCTGTTGTTCTGTCACACCGTCAGCCAGTTTCATGGTAATGGTCGCTAAAATGCCACGCTTAAAGTTGCCTAGGTGCGGGGTGAAAATCACATCACATCCTAGATGTGCAGCCATTTCAGGTTGATGACGGTGGTTGAATACACCATAAGCTTGCAGGCTTACTTCGCAGAAGCTGTTGACCATACTCGCCTTGCGGCCTGCTCCAGTGACACCACTGGTCGCGTTAATCACCGGCCATTGATTCTCATCCAGTAGCTTCGCTTCAACCAAAGGCTTAATCGCCAGTTGTGATGCCGTAGGGTAACAACCCGCGACGGCGACAAGTTGAGCCTCTTTGATTTCTTGTTCGTTCCATTCAGCTAAACCGTAAGCCGCTTTGTCTAGCCATTGTTCGTGTTGATGTTCAAAACCGTAAAACTCTTGATAGAAGTTTTCGCCTTTAACTCTGAATGCACCCGATAGGTCGAACACTTGGCAATCGTTCTCAAGGAAGATTGGCGCTAGGTCGTGACTTACCTCGTGTGCAGTGGCTAAGAAAATCACATCAGACTGTTTAGCCACTTCTTCCGGATTTGTTAAAGGTTGCACTGGCATATCAATCAGGCCAGCTAACTTACCGTGCAGTGCAGCGATAGGTTTGCCTGCGTCTACACTATTGGCTGAGACATATAAACCTGATAGCGTGAGCTCAGGGTGTCTGTTTATCATTAGAGCCAGTTCTGCTCCTGTGTAGCCGCTTGCGCCAATGATCGTGGTTTTCAACATCTCAACACATCCATTCTTGAGGTAAGTTACATTTCAAATTTGACTATTCATACTTAATTTTTAGCTTTATTTGATTTCTTATGCATTAAATATGATTTAATATGTGTTTTACCGACTTATGGTTTTCCTGTCAATAGTAGAAGTGAAGTTATTATGCAATTACCGAGTTTTCTTGAGGTCTATAAAGGCCTAATTTCCACCGACTCCATTAGCTCAACCGATCCAAGCTGGGATCATGGCAACGAGAAAGTGATCGAAAAAATGGCTCAATGGTTTAAAGACGTAGGCTTTAGTGTTGAGGTGGTAGAGGTCGAACCCGGCAAGCATAATATGGTCGCAAAGATGGGTTCTGGCGAAGGGGGCTTACTGCTTGCAGGACACAGCGATACGGTGCCATTCGATGAAGGACGTTGGAATTTCGATCCTCACGCACTCACAGAACACAACAACCGCTTCTACGGATTGGGCACCGCCGATATGAAAGGCTTTTTCGCTTTCGTTTATGAAGCCGCGAAGAAGATGGATTGGAGCAAGCAAACCAAGCCGCTTTATGTATTAGCAACCTGTGATGAAGAAACCACTATGTTGGGTGCGCGTCACTTCACTGAGAATGCGCCATTTAAACCGGACTACTGCATCATTGGTGAGCCAACCAGCCTTGTGCCGATTCGTGGTCATAAAGGCCATGTCGCTAATGCTGTGCGAGTAACGGGTAAGTCAGGCCACTCTTCTGATCCGGCATTAGGCGTTAACGCCATCGAGATCATGCATGAAGTGCTGTTTGCTTTAATGCAGCTGCGTGACAAGTTAGTCAAAGAGTATCATCACCCGGGTTTCGCGATTCCAAGCCCTACTCTAAATCTTGGGCATATTCACGGAGGAGATAGCGCTAACCGTATCTGTGGCTGCTGTGAACTACACTATGACGTTCGTCCTTTGCCCGGTATTAGCTTAGATGGCTTAGATAACATGCTGCGCAGCGCACTTAAAGAAGTGGAAGCAAAATGGCCGGGCAGAATTGAAATTACTCCCCTGCATGAGCCAATCCCAGGCTATGAGTGCCAGCACGACCATCCATTTATCGGTGGCATGGAATCAGTTTGTGAGATTGAATCGCAAACCGTGAACTACTGTACTGAAGCACCTTTCCTTCAAGAGTTATGTCCAACCTTGGTGTTAGGTCCAGGCTCAATTGACCAAGCTCACCAACCGGATGAGTTCTTAAGCTTCGATTTTATTGACCCAACAATTGATGTTCTGAGTAAATCGATCCGTAAATATTGTTTCTAGTTATTACTTCCCTTCCAATATTTTCGTATATGAGCCACCCAAAAAGGTGGCTTTTATTCTGTTATCCCTGACACAGCCTGATCTTGTAATTAAATTTCACTTTTTCTCTAAGTTTTGAAAAATTTACTTCTCCCGCATTTTTAAACCTAATAATTGCAAACTTAGAATGCTTTATTTGACTAGATACAGCACTTTTCGCTAGATTGTGTACTTAACAAGGAACAATGGATGTAATTTTTTTACGAGGCAGGATGACAATGAACGAGAAATACGCCGCTCTCAAGAGTAACGTAAGCATGCTGGGACGCTTGCTAGGTAACACAATCCAAGATGCACATGGTGACGTTATCTTAGAGAAAGTGGAGACTATCCGTAAACTTTCCAAATCCGCCCGCGCAGGCAACAAAGCTGACCGTGACAGCCTAGTTGAAGAAATCAAAAACCTGCCGAACGAACAACTCACTCCTGTTGCTCGTGCATTTAACCAATTTCTCAACCTCACCAACATGGCAGAGCAATACCACACCATCTCTCGCCACTGTGAGGAGCATGTTTGCGAACCAGACGTGCTGCAATCTCTATTTTCTAAACTAAATCAAAATGACATCAGCAAGCTAGACGCGGCTCAAGCCGTTCGCGACCTGAACATTGAACTCGTTTTGACCGCTCACCCAACAGAAATCACTCGTCGAACCATGATCAACAAGCTGGTTAAGATCAACGAGTGTCTGTCTAAATTAGAATTAAGCGACCTATCACACAAAGAACGCGTGAAAACCGAACGTCGCCTAGAGCAGCTTATCGCTCAAGGTTGGCACTCTGATGTGATTCGTCAGCAACGCCCGACACCACTTGATGAAGCTAAGTGGGGCTTTGCGGTTGTAGAAAACTCTCTATGGGAAGCCGTGCCTGATTTCCTACGTGATATGGATGGCCGACTAAAAGGTTACCTTGGTGAGGGCCTACCAATCGATGCGCGCCCAGTTCACTTCTCATCTTGGATGGGTGGCGACCGCGATGGTAACCCATTCGTAACGCACACCATCACCAAAGAAGTACTGCGCCTATCTCGCTGGAAAGCCGCTGATCTGTACCTAGGTGACGTGAACGAGCTGATTACCGAACTGTCGATGACCAAGTGTAATGATGCCGTTCGTGAATTGGCTGGCGATGAGCACGAAGCTTACCGTGCAATCCTCAAGAGCCTACGTACTCTGCTGAACAACACGCTAGAAGTGCTTGACGCAAAACTGCATGATGCTGAAGTACCGAAGAAAGAAACACTGCAGAACATCGACCAACTTTGGACACCACTTTACGCGTGTTACCAATCGCTGCACGAATGTGGCATGGGCGTAATCGCGGATGGTTCTCTGCTTGATACCCTACGTCGCCTAAAAGCATTCGGTGTGCATTTAGTTCGTCTCGATGTTCGTCAAGAAAGTACACGTCACTCAGATGTCCTATCTGAACTGACTCGCTACCTAGGCATTGGCGATTACGACCAGTGGAGCGAGCAAGACAAGATTGCTTTCTTAACCAATGAATTAAGCTCAAAACGCCCACTGCTACCACGCGACTGGGAGCCATCTGAACAAGTCAAAGAGGTTTTAGACACCTGTAAGGTCGTTGCTGCTCAACCTCGCGAAGCCTTTGGTGCTTACGTAATTTCTATGGCTCGTACAGCATCGGATGTGCTGGCTGTTCACTTGCTGCTGCAAGAATGTGGTTGCCCGTACCGCATGGACGTATGTCCATTGTTCGAAACGCTGGACGACTTGAACAACTCAGAAGCAGTAATGAAACAGCTAATGAGCATCGATTTGTACCGTGGCTTTATCCAGAACCACCAAATGGTGATGATCGGATATTCTGACTCAGCAAAAGATGCTGGCGTAATGTCTGCAGGTTGGGCGCAATACGACGCAATGGACAAGCTGGTTAAGGTTTGTGAAGAAGAAGGCATTGAACTGACTCTATTCCACGGTCGTGGTGGTACGGTTGGTCGTGGTGGTGCTCCAGCGCATGCTGCACTTCTTTCTCAGCCACCTAAGAGCTTGAAAGGCGGCTTACGTGTAACAGAGCAAGGCGAAATGATCCGCTTTAAACTTGGCTTGCCAGATGTTGCCGTAAACAGTTTCAACCTATACGCAAGTGCGATTCTAGAAGCGAACCTTCTGCCGCCACCTGAGCCAAAACAAGAGTGGCGCGACCTAATGGAAGTGCTTTCTCAAGTTTCTTGTGAGGCTTATCGCAACGTAGTTCGTGGCGAAGAGAAATTTGTACCTTACTTCCGTCAAGCGACACCTGAGCTAGAGCTCGGCAAACTGCCACTCGGTTCTCGCCCAGCAAAACGTAACCCGAACGGTGGCGTAGAAAGCTTACGTGCGATTCCATGGATCTTCTCTTGGAGCCAAAACCGTTTGGTACTTCCAGCATGGTTAGGTGCAGGTGAAGCAATCCAATACTCAGTCGATCAAGGCCATCAAGCGCTACTTGAAGAGATGTGTCGCGAATGGCCATTCTTCTCTACTCGTCTAGGTATGTTGGAAATGGTGTACTCGAAGTGCAACATGGAAATTGCGAAGTACTACGACCAACGCCTTGTTGATAAAGAACTGCTGCCGTTAGGTGAGTTACTGCGTGAACAGCTGCAAAAAGACATCAAAGCGGTACTAAATGTAGAGAACAACGAGAACCTGATGCAGAGTGACCCTTGGGGACTTGAGTCAATTCGTCTACGTAACATCTATGTTGAGCCACTAAACATGCTTCAAGCGGAACTGCTTTACCGTACTCGTAAGTGTGAAACACCACCAGCAGAGCTAGAAGAAGCACTAATGGTGACGATTGCAGGTATTGCAGCAGGTATGCGAAATACTGGTTAATTAGTGATTCCTACTATAACCTGATCAGCATTTACATCTACAAAAAGAACAAAAGGTCGCCATGTGCGGCCTTTTTATTTCACCAGATAACCACTAGTAAGTATTTTGTCAGTTTTTTGGGTTATTTTGTCCATGTATTCTACTTTATGCTTATTATTTAGATATACTACTGCTCCGCTGCGGAAACACTCCAAAAAAATAATCTGCAGCAACTTGACCTATAAACTGGTCAACCTAGGTGATAAACGGCTTTGTAAGGTGACATAACCAACCGCCGAGTTGGTGCTACTTAGACATAACCAATATAACGTGCCATTAGAAGCACACTTGTTGTCTAAGTATTTGTTTACTGTTTACCATTTGGATTTCAGACATGTCATTACCACACGTAATTCTAACCGTTTTAAGTACACGCGATGCTACTGGTTACGATATCACAAAAGAATTCTCCTCAAGCATTGGTTACTTCTGGAAAGCTAGCCACCAACAAGTTTACCGCGAGCTAAATAAAATGGCTCAGAACGACCAGGTAACTTGCGTGCTTGAGCCTCAAGAAGGCAAACCTGATCGTAAAGTTTACTCTATCACTGACGCAGGCCGTGGCGCGCTAGGTGAATGGTTTGAACAACCAACTGCACACCCAACCGTTCGTGATGAGTTCTCAGCTAAGCTTATGGCTTGTGCTGTACAACCTGCTGACGCTTACCGTGTACAACTTGCTGAGCTAGTTGAAGAGTCTCGCAAACTGGTTTCTCACTACAAAGAAATCGAAGCGGCTTACTACGCAACGCCATCTACACTAGACAAGCAAGCACGCCTAGAGCGTTTAACGCTTCGTCGTAACCTACTTATCCGTGAAGCATGGATTGTATGGGCGGACGAAGTACTGCTTGAACTTGGTGCTCTTGCTTAAGTTAAGCTAGAAAAGCAAAAGGCTTGAACTCTTAGAGTCCAAGCCTTTTTTGTACCTATCGGATTTGATATTTACAGCAAATAGCGCTTTAACAAGACTGAAGCTTAATTACAGCGCAGCAACTTGTGGGCGAACACCTAGAGTATGGCAAAGTGCGTAGGTCATTTCTGCACGGTTTAGCGTGTAGAAGTGGAAGTCTTTCACACCTTCACGGCTCAGCGTACGAACCATATCGATCGCTTGGCTCGCACCGACTAACTGGCGAGTCGTTGGATCATCATCCAAGCCTTCGAATTGCTTCGCCATCCAGCCCGGTACTTTTACGTTATTCATCGCAGCGAAACGAGACGCTTGCTTGAAGTTAGAAACAGGTAAGATGCCCGGAACAATCTCAACATCCACACCAGCCGCCACACAACGGTCACGAAAACGTAGGTAGCTTTCTACATCGAAGAAGAACTGAGTGATGGCACGGTTAGCACCGGCATCTACTTTGCGTTTTAGGTTAATTAGATCAGATTGAGCGCTTTTTGCTTCAGGGTGAACCTCAGGGAATGCCGCCACTGAAATATCAAAGTCGTGGCGAGATTTAAGTAGCTCGACTAGATCAGATGCGTACATCTCTGGCGCGCCGCCTGCAGGAATGTCACCACGCAGCGCAACAATACTCTCGATACCATTTGCCCAGTAATCGTCGGCAATTTGAATCAGCTCTTCGCGACTCGCATCAATACACGTTAGGTGCGGTGCAGCCACTAGGCCAGTTTGGTTCTTAATTTCTTTAATGATTGAGTGGGTACGGTCACGTTCGCCCGAGTTTGCACCGTAAGTTACCGATACAAATTTTGGTTGAAGTGTTTTAAGACGGTGAACAGAGTTCCACAGGGTCTCTTCCATCTTCTCACTGCTTGGTGGAAAAAACTCAAATGACACATTGATGTTGTCAGAAAGCTCAGCGATATTCTGATTTAAAGCGTCGATATGACTAGCGTGTGTGTATCCCATCTTACTCTCCCTGTGGCAAAAGCAACCACTAAAAACTCAAATCCTTAAACGACGTTTAGACGTCTATATGTCTGTAGAATGTATTGAATACGATTTAATGTCAACAGATCCATTATGAATTTTTCTCAAGTAGATCGTGAGTAAAACTCAAGTCGTTAGATGGGTCGCAAAGCAGAAATAATGTAGAAAAAAGGCTGACAAACACATCGTGCTTTCAGCCTTATTTATCTTAGTGAATAGTATGCTATTTAGACACTAAACCAACCGATCTGAAAATCAAAACAGGCTAGACATTCTGTTTAAGTCAGATTGAATTGCACCAGCAGTGACTTCACGTCCTGCACCTGGGCCACGGATAACCAATGGATTATCTTTGTACCATTTACTCTCAATCGCAAAGATATTATCGCAAGGCAACAAGTTCGCCAGAGCGTGCTCTTTAGACAGTGCTTCAACGCCTACGGTTGCCTTACCGTTCTTCTCCAAACGCGCTACGTAACGCAGAACTTTCTGTTGAGAGTGCGCTTTCTCTAAACGCTCAGCCAGCTCTTCGCTTAGAACAGAAGCTTTGTCGAAGAAGTCATCCACTGATAGATCTTGCAGCTCTGCAGGTACGAGCGATTCGACTTTGACGTTTTCAGGTTCAATATCCAAACCCGATTCACGTGCCAGAATCACCAGCTTACGCATGACGTCTGAACCATCAAGGTCAGCACGTGGGTCCGGTTCAGTCAGGCCTTGTTGCCACGCTAAGTCGACTAACTCGCTGAACGGCACTGTGCCATCAAACTGTTGGAACAACCAAGATAGAGTTCCAGAGAAGATGCCTGATAACGCAATAATATCATCGCCGCTCTCACGCAGGTCTCGCACAGTGTGGTTGATAGGTAAACCAGCACCCACTGTCGCGTTGTACAGCCAGTGGCGGCTGATCTTAGCGAAAGCATCTTGTACCTGATGGTAATACTCGCTCGATGCAGATCCTGCCACCTTGTTAGCCGAGATCAGGTGGATACCTTGTTGTGCAATTTGTAGGTATTTTGCAGCAAGCACAGGGCTTGCAGTTACATCGAGTACTACTGCTTCATCGTAACCCTGAATAGAACCTAAACGCTCTAGCCAGTCGTTACCATTGTTGGCAATCGCTTCATCATCAAAACGTTTACCAACTGAAGTCGCATCAATGCCTTGATCGTCGAACCAATAGGTTTGGCTATCAACCACCGCAACCAATTCAAAGTTCATCCCACGACGCTTTTCAAGTTCCGCTTTTTGCTCGGAAAACAGGCTTAACCAACTTGAGCCAATATTGCCCTTACCACACAAGGCAATCGCAACACGCTTCTGAGCTTGGAACAGTTGAGAGTGAATACCTTTCACTAGGCTTGATGTTTCACTCTTACGAATCACAGCCACCAAGCTTAAGCCTGAGTTCGCTTCTGAGATAAACTCCACTGGCGAGCTCTTGAGCTGCTGGTAGAAGCCGTAGCAATGGTTCGGGTTCTTAGTCACACCCGCCCCCACTGCAGCAATCAGAGAAAAACCTTCTTTCAGTTTAATCTCAGCTTCAATCGCGTGGTCTTGTAGATATTCCAGAGCGCCACCAGCAATCTCTTCTGTGTAAGCAAGACGCAAGCAGTGTTGATCGGGTTCTAATTCATAAGCAAGCGGCTCTAATTGAGCACGCTTAAGCCCTTCAAGGACTTCACTCTCCAGACGGTCGAAATCATGGCCGTGACCAAAGGTCAGTTGCACGATAAGAACTTCATCCAAAGAGGTAATAATTTTTGCACCACGCCCCGATGCCAGTACTCGCTCTATCTGTGTAGAGCCCGCCTCCGGCTGGTAGCTGCAGCGCAAGCTGAGATCCATAGCACTTTGAGCGACAGGCTGTAGCGTTCGGCTGTGTAGCACTGGAGCCGCAAGACGAGCTAATTCACTGGCTTCATCAAGGCGAAGCAGAGGTAATAAGCACGCATCCGAAACCAAACGAGGGTCTGCGCTGTATACGCCCGCCACATCACTCCAGATTGTCACGCGTTCAACTTCAGCCAGAGCACCAATCACGGTTGCTGAGTAATCCGAACCGTTACGACCAAGCAGCACCGTTTCGCCTTCGCAGTTCTGAGCCATAAAGCCAGTAATTACCACGCGGCAATGTGCATGCTGCGCCAAGGCTTCTTTAATCAGAGGATAAGAGCGTGCGCGGTCAACTTCAGGTTGAGCACCCGCTTCTGCACGTAAAAAGGCACGCGCATCTTGAGCAACCGCTTGTAAGTCATGCAGGCACAACAACGTCGCCAACAAACGTGAAGACCAAACCTCACCATGACCCAGTACTTGTGCTTTTTGTGCTTCACTCAAGGGAGCCGTTAGCTCACCCAAAGCGGTAAATTCTTGTTGGATGGTTGCCGTTAGTTGCGAGGCGGCTTCACCTTCAAGCAGAGCCTCAATCAGTTCAAGTTGAAACTGACGAAGGGTTTGCAGGCATTCATGAGCAATACGACCATCTTTGTCGAGCGCTTCGACAAACTCAATTAAGCGGTTGGTTGTTTTGCCTGCGGCCGATACCACCACCAAATCCGTCGCTGATGAATATTCTCTAAGAATGTTGACCACGCGTTGGTAACACTCAGGGTTCGCTAAACTGCTGCCACCAAATTTATGTAGCTGGCGAAAGGTTGCCATTATTAAACCTCCCCTTCAGCAATAAAGCGTTGTGTTTTTTCAAACGCTTGCTTGAGATCGTCGATTAGGTCTTCCGCATCTTCAAGGCCAACAGAAAGGCGCAGTAATTGTTGAGAAACACCCGCTTCTGCCAATGCTTCTTCGCCCATCGCACGGTGAGTCATCGACGCAGGGTGACAAATCAGGCTTTCAACCCCACCCAGTGATTCAGCCAAAGAAAATAGCTCTAACTTATCTACAAAATATTTAAGTGCTTCAAAAGAGCCCGCAAACTCAAAGCTCAACATGGAACCAAAGCCCAACTGCTGTTTCTTCGCGATCTCGTGACCCGGGTGTTCAGGAAGGCTTGGGTGGTAAATAGTGCCCACCAGATCTTGTTGTTGCAGCGCCGTCAGAATTTCACGTGAACTCTCTTCGTGAACACGCATACGCGCACCTAGCGTACGAATACCACGTAGAGTCATGTAACTATCAAATGGTGTGCCGGTCGCACCAATACAGTTGCCCCACCATGCAAGCTCTTCAGCGTGCTCTTCAGTTTTCGTCACGACAACGCCACCAATAACATCTGAGTGTCCGTTGATGTATTTGGTGGTTGAGTGGATAACAAAATCAGCACCCAGCTCTAAAGGCTTTTGGAACACAGGCGTCAAAAACGTGTTATCGACAGCAACCAGAGCACCAACCTCTTTCGCTTTACGGCAAGTCTCTGCAATATCAACCACACGAACCAACGGGTTCGATGGCGTTTCGATTAAGATCAACTTTGGCTTGAGCGCGATCGCCGTATCCAACGCTGCTTGATCCGATTGATCAACGAACAAAACTTTGAAGTCACCTTTTAACGAGCGGGTATTAAACAGGCGGTAAGTACCACCGTAGCAGTCGTGTGGTGCGATAATAAGATCATCACCGCCTAAGAAAGCGGATACCCACAAGTTAAGTGCCGAAGTGCCACAGTTAGTCACCACTGCACCTTTGCCAGATTCAAGCTCAAACAATGCCGTTTCTAATAAACCACGGTTTGGGTTACCAGAACGGGTGTAATCGTACTTTGGCACTTCACCAAAAGCGGGAAACCCATAGTTAGTCGAAAGATAAATGGGTGGGACAACGGCATGGTGTTGCGTGTCTGACTCGATACCAGTACGTACTGCGATTGTTGCTGGCTTCCGGCTGCTCATAGGTGCTTCCTTACAAGTTTTGCGTCTGAGAATCACAGCGGCTTGTCGGCATTCTGCGGCTGTGTTAGATATATGTTATTCACTTTACTTTCATAAATGTGAGACGTCAACACTTCTGGACGTCTATATGTCTTTGCTTATGGCAGTAAATCCCGCTAAAATCACCACTATTAATTTATTCTAACAACTAAAGTGATGAAGGTACGCAATGGCCGACTGGAATGGTGAATACATAAGCCCATATGCTGAGCATGGAAAGAAAAGCGAACAAGTAAAAAAAATTACAGTTTCTATCCCTCTAAAAGTGTTAAAGGTTCTTACTGACGAGCGCACTCGCCGCCAGATTAATAACCTACGCCATGCAACAAACAGTGAGCTACTGTGCGAAGCCTTTCTACATGCGTACACAGGCCAACCACTGCCAACGGATGAAGATCTCCGTAAAGACCGTCCAGACGACATCCCGACTGAAGTGAAAAAGCTGATGACAGAGATGGGTATCGAATTCGAAGCGTTTGACGAAGAATAAAAACAACTCAGTCATTGCCTTCAATATTGATTCGCTATAGCTGAACCTTATTTGTCACATCACCCACTACGTTATCGGTAGCTGCTCTGTGAATGATAGACATAAAAAAAACCGACTCCTATGAGTCGGTTTTTTATTATTCTTTTTCGCTCAATAGAGCAACAGCTATTACGCTATTAAGGCATTAAGCCATATAGTTAGCAGGCATCTCAATACGAGCTACGCCAGATTCAACGGCCGCTACTGCAACCGCTTTTGCTACGCGAGGAAGTAGACGTGGGTCCATTGGCTTAGGAATGATGTAGCCTTTACCAAACTCCAGTGCAGTCTCACCTGCAGCAGCGAGTACTTCAGCCGGAACTTCTTCTTTCGCTAGTTCACGAATCGCTTTAACCGCAGCCAGCTTCATCTCATCATTGATTTCGCTCGCACGTACATCAAGCGCACCACGGAAAATGAATGGGAAGCAAAGTACGTTGTTTACTTGGTTCGGGTAATCGCTACGGCCTGTACCCATGATAAGGTCAGAACGAACTTCATGAGCAAGCTCTGGCTTGATCTCTGGATCTGGGTTTGAACATGCAAACACAACAGGCTTATCAGCCATCAGCGTGAGTGCTTTAGCTGGTAGCAGGTTAGGACCCGATACGCCCAAGAACAGGTCAGCGCCTTCAATAACATCTTCAAGCGTGCGCTTGTCCGTGTTATTTGCGAATAGCGCTTTGTATTCATTCAAGTCTTCACGACGAGTGTGGATTACACCTTTACGGTCAAGCATGTAGATCTTCTCACGCTGAGCGCCACACTTAATCAGCAGTTCCATACAAGCAACCGCCGCTGCGCCAGCACCCAAGCAAACGATCTTACACTCTTCAAGCTTCTTACCTTGAAGCTCAATCGCGTTCAGCATACCTGCAGCCGTTACAATCGCTGTACCGTGTTGGTCATCGTGGAAAACAGGGACATCACAACGCTCAATCAGGCGACGCTCAATCTCAAAACAGTCAGGTGCTTTGATGTCTTCTAGGTTAATACCACCGAATGTATCTGCGATATTCGCAACCGTATCAATGAACTCATCGATTGTGCGGTGTTTTACTTCAATATCGATAGAATCTAAACCAGCAAAACGCTTAAACAGTAGCGCTTTACCTTCCATAACAGGTTTAGAAGCAATAGGGCCAAGGTTACCTAGGCCAAGAATCGCTGTACCATTAGAGATAACTGCAACCATGTTGCCTTTACCTGTGTACTTATAAACGTTATCAACGTTCTGTGCGATCTCGCGAACAGGCTCAGCCACGCCTGGGCTGTATGCAAGTGCTAGGTCTTCTGCAGAGTTTGCAGGCTTCGTCAGTTCTACGGCAATTTTGCCTGGAATTGGGAACTCATGGTAATCAAGAGCTTGCTGACGGAATTGTTCTTGAGGCGATAACGCTTGAGAGGATTGATCTTGGCGGCTGTCTTCAGACATAGGTGTAGGTTCCTAGGATATTATTATTTGGGGGATCTTGTTCATGTTAATAGATGTACTTCAAAGTTCCTAGGTGGTTAAAGCCTCTGTCTCATTAAAAAACGAGATTTCACTACTAATAAGACCAGTGAGCAGTTGAAATTACTGTCGCTTGTTGAACTTTCGAGCGGATTTCGAGAATGGAGTGTGGGGTGTAAGTTATGAAACAAAACTCAAGCGGGTTGCCTGTCGTTTTCGAGAAGTTGATGGCTGAATAAGATTCAGCGTTTTCTTAAATTTCAGGCAACAAAAAAGGACACCGAAGTGTCCTTTTTATGTCTAAATAGCGAGAATTACTTCTTGCTAGAAAGAGCACCGAAACGCTTGTTGAAGCGATCAACACGGCCGCCAGTATCTACGATACGTTGCTTACCAGTGTAGAATGGGTGACATTTGTCACATACGTCTAGGTGGATAGATTCTTTTGCAAGCGTTGAGTTGAACTCAAATGTGTTGCCGCAAGAACAAGTTGCAGAAACTGCTTTGTATTCTGGGTGGATACCAGTTTTCATGGGATAACCTCAAGTAGGCCGTGTCGCTATACGATTCTAAGCCGTACACCACACGTAGTTAAAAAATAAAATAAAGACACCGCTGCATCACTAAACTGCGATAAAGCCATACCTTTAAGGCGCAGTATAGTAATGAATCTATAAGGCAGGATCAACTGATTTGATACATTTTTCACCAATAGCCTCTTTTATTTCCTTTGTCGGCCTGAGATTTCGGGCTCTCGTTATCTTCCTGCGTTAACTCGATACTCTCATCCAAACTGCTCCTCGAATTTAACGCCCTTATCCATTAGACTGTTCGCTCTCGTCAACTCAGATAAAGCTGTCCCTTTATGCGTCCAATGATTGCCCGCGTGGCACTGCCTGTTCCACTAGACAAGCAGTTCGATTACAAGATTCCTAACCACCTATTCCCGATTATTGGTGGACGAGTCTCTGTGCCTTTTGGACGACAAACCTTAACAGGTATTGTTACAGCTCTGGTTAACGAATCTGAATTCGAGCTAGACAAGCTCAAGCCCATTAAAGCCTTATTAGACAACCAACCCGTTTGGCCGGAATCGGTCTACTCACTCTTGGTATGGTGCAGCCAGTTCTATCAGTATCCACTGGGTGAAACCTTGGCTAATGCTCTACCAAGCGCTTTACGAAAAGGCAAAGCTGCCGACTTCGCAACGCTTGTCGAGTGGCAATTGACCCCATCAGGCAGAGATCAACTGATGCAAGGCTTTAGTCGTGCGGTTAAGCAAGCCAAAGTGATGCACATGCTTGAGCACGGCCCTGTTCCTCATCAAGAATTCATTGATGAGGAAGTCGGGAGCGCGGTGCTTAAGACGTTGGAAGAGAAAGGTTGGATTGAGTCGGTAGAGAAAAAGCCAAAGCGCCAACCGTGGCCAGTTGAACTTGAAAACGAACAAGACAAGCCGAAGCTCAATGCTGAACAAGCGATAGCGATTGCGACAGTAAATAGCCAAACCGATTTTAGTTGCTTCTTGCTAGAAGGGGTTACCGGCTCAGGTAAGACCGAAGTCTACCTGAATATGATCAAGCCGATTCTCGACCAAGGTAAACAAGCGTTAGTCTTGGTACCGGAAATAGGCCTCACTCCACAAACGATTAATCGCTTTAAGCGTCGTTTTAATGTGCCTGTTGAGGTGATTCACTCTGGATTAAACGATTCTGAACGACTGAATGCTTGGTTATCAGCGCGAGACAAAATAGCGGGCATTGTGATTGGTACGCGCTCGGCTCTGTTCACACCCTTCGCTGATCTGGGAATTATCATTGTCGATGAAGAGCACGACGCCTCTTATAAGCAGCAAGATAGCCTACGCTACCACGCTCGTGATGTAGCGATCATGCGTGCTCATAAAGCACAGATCCCGGTTGTGTTAGGCTCGGCGACTCCGGCCTTTGAAACGCTGCACAACGCTCAGATCGGTAAATACAGTTATCTCACCCTGACTTCACGTGCGGGTGTCGCGCTGCCGACCACCAATAAAGTGTTGGATGTGAAGGGTGAATATCTAGAAAGTGGCTTGTCTGCTTCTTTGATTGCTGAAATGCAAAGACACCTCAAAGCAGGCAACCAAGTGATGTTGTTTCTCAACCGTCGTGGGTTCTCTCCCGCATTGATGTGTCACGATTGTGGTTGGACAGCCGAATGTAAGCGCTGTGATGCCTACTACACCTATCACCAATACAGCAATGAGATGCGCTGCCACCACTGTGGTTCTCAGCAGCATATCGTACACAATTGCCAAGGCTGTGGTTCAGCTAACTTGGTGACGGTGGGTGTAGGTACCGAACAGTTAGAGGCTCAACTTGGTCAGCTATTCCCTGAATACAAAACCATTCGTATTGACCGAGACAGCACCCGCCGCAAAGGAAGCTTAGAAAGCGCGCTCGAGTCGATTCGTAAAGGTGAATACCAAATTCTTATCGGTACACAGATGCTTGCTAAAGGTCACCACTTTCCTGACGTGACACTTGTGGCGTTATTGGATGTTGACGCCTCTTTATATAGTAGTGATTTCCGCGCCTCTGAACGGTTGGCGCAACTGTTTACTCAAGTCGCCGGTCGAGCAGGCCGTGCCAGTAAGCCGGGTGAGGTTATCTTACAAACTCACCATCCAGAACATGGCTTGTTACAAGCGTTGCTGCACAAAGACTATAACCACTTTGCCCAAACCGCATTGGCCGAGCGTAAACAAGCGATGCTGCCACCTTATACCTTTATGACTCTGTTTAGAGCGGAAGCCAATGACACACGTTTGGTGGAAGAGTTCTTGCGTCAGGTTCGTCATACATTAGAATCGCACCCCTTGTTTGACCAATATTGCATGGTTCTAGGCCCCACCCCAGCGCCACTGGCCAAGCGAGCAGGCAAATCACGCTGGCAATTGATTCTACAAACTCAGACTCGTTCGTTAATGCAGAAGTTATTAATGAGTGCGAAGCCGGCAATTAATATGTTACCTGCTGCGAAAAAAGTCCGTTGGTCACTCGATATTGAGCCGCAAGATTTGAGCTAAACCTACTTGGGTTAAAACTAATGATAAGTTTGTTCACAAATATTTCATATTTCTCGTGAGCAACCTCACACTAGTCATGTGATTTTTGTTAATCTAGCCGTAACTTTACACGGATGAAACGAATAAAATATTGCAATAAAAAAAGTGTTAGCAACACTTTCATAATATCTATCCGATTGTATTAATTATTCACGCCTTAAATACTTAGGCGACAAAGGAACTTAAAAGAGGGTTTAATTTATGGCGACAATGAAGGATGTTGCCCAGCTAGCAGGCGTCTCAACGGCAACGGTATCACGTGCATTGATGAACCCTGAAAAAGTCTCGGTTTCTACTCGTAAACGAGTTGAGACAGCAGTACTTGAAGCTGGATACTCACCCAATACATTAGCTAGAAATTTACGTCGCAACGAATCAAAAACCATCATCACTATCGTTCCTGATATCTGTGACCCTTACTTCGCCGAAATCATTCGTGGTATCGAAGATGCCGCTGTAGAGAATGACTACCTCGTGCTACTGGGTGACAGTGGTCAACAAAAGAAGCGTGAGTCTTCATTTGTTAACTTGGTCTTCACAAAGCAAGCAGACGGTATGCTACTGCTTGGCACTGATCATCCGTTTGATGTCAGTAAGCCTGAGCAAAAGAATTTACCGCCAATGGTTATGGCGTGTGAATTCGCACCTGAGCTTGAACTGCCAACGGTTCACATCGACAACCTAACCTCTGCATTTGAAGCCGTGAATTACCTCGCTCAGTTAGGTCATAAGCGCATCGCTCAGATCTCTGGACCAACGACTGCAACCCTGTGTAAGTTCCGTCAACAAGGCTACCAACAAGCATTGCGCCGCGCTGGAGTATCAATGAACCCAGCTTACAGCACTGTGGGTGATTTCACCTTTGAAGCTGGTGCGCAAGCAGTTCGTCAATTACTCGCACTTCCTGAACAACCTACAGCGATCTTCTGTCATAACGATGCGATGGCGATTGGTGCGATTCAAGAAGCGAAGAAGCTAGGTTTACGCGTTCCTCAAGACCTATCGATTGTTGGCTTCGATGACATCCAATTCGCTCAATACTGCGATCCACCGCTAACCACTATTTCTCAGCCTCGTTATGAGATTGGACGCCAAGCGATGTTGATGATGCTTGATCTATTGAAGGGCAACGATGTGCAAGCAGGTTCGCGTCTGCTTGAAGCTAAATTAGTCGTTAGAGGCAGCACCGCACCACCTCGAATGTAACCCTCAGAAATACCCTTATAAATCTGCGGCACATTTTGATGTGCCGCTTCCATTTCTGCACTATTATCCTCGCGCAATCTGGATTACCATGAGGACAGAATCAGCAACTATTGAATTGTCTTGTGGCTAATAGAGATTATGTAAAGCGCGGTCGTGGCACGAAAAAACCGACCAAGAAACAAGCCCCTCGCCGTAAACCTTGGCGCAGTGGTCTTTTGGCGATCCTCCTTGCCGGTGGTTTTGGTTATGGACTTTACTTATTGAGTAATGATCCTGAGCCGCCAACTCCAGTGGCTACCAAACCAAAACCTAAGCCAAAACCAGCGAAAGTGATTCCACCGCCTCCAGAAGAGAAGTGGGACTACGTTGAAACGCTGCCAAGCCGCGAGATTGAAGTTAAAGCCAAAGAGCAAGAGATCTCTAAGATCCCTTACGTGATGCAGTGTGGCGCTTACAAAACGTCAGCACAGGCAGAAACGCGCAAGTTAGATATTGCGTTCCAAGGTATCTCGAGTGAAATCCGTAAAAAAGACGGCAGTAGCTGGTACCGTGTGGTTTTAGGGCCATACAAGTTGAAGCGTGACGCCGAGCGCGATCGCCATAAGCTGCAACGGGCGAAAATCGAACCTTGCGCTATTTGGAAAGACACCGATTAGATTTAGATTTAGATTTAGCAATAGCCGCAGTCTTAATCTTAGCAAAAGCCGAAAACCAAACTCCGAAAGCCTCCCATTGTGGAGGTTTGCTTTTATTTACTCCCTTTAATCAGTTTTCCTTACAACTTCCGCCGATAAGTTGCGCGACATCACTCGCCCTTCCTTGAATTATCCGAGCACCATCCTCATATACTTTTTATACCCAAAGATAAGAAATATTAAGAGGCCCTACTCGTGACTACCATTGTATCTGTACGTCGTAATAATAAAGTCGTCATCGCGGGTGATGGACAAGTATCTCTAGGCAATACTGTAATGAAGGGCAATGCCCGTAAAGTACGTCGCCTATACAACAACAAAGTACTGGCTGGTTTTGCTGGCGGTACGGCAGATGCTTTCACGCTATTCGAAAAATTTGAAAGCAAGCTGCAAATGCACCAAGGCCACCTAACCAAAGCTGCCGTTGAGCTGGCGAAGGATTGGCGTAGCGATCGTGCTCTACGTAAATTAGAAGCACTGCTAGCAGTCGCGGATGAAACCGCTTCACTGATCATTACTGGTAACGGTGACGTCGTTCAACCAGAGAACGACCTGATTGCGATCGGTTCGGGCGGTAACTTCGCTCAAGCAGCAGCGACTGCACTATTAGAAAATACTGATTTAGATGCGCGTGAAATCGCAGAAAAGTCGCTGAACATTGCTGGCGATATCTGTGTATTCACCAACCATCACCACACTATTGAAGAACTAGAAAGCACCGTTGAGCTGCCAAAGCCAGAGTAACGACCGCTTCCATCAATAACGTTGTATTCAACAGTGATTAAAGAATTAAGGAAAAACCATGTCTGAGATGACTCCTCGCGAAATTGTTCACGAACTCAATCGCCACATTATCGGCCAAGACAACGCTAAGCGTTCAGTGGCTATCGCTCTACGTAACCGCTGGCGTCGTATGCAGCTTGAAGAAAGCCTGCGTGTTGAAGTTTCGCCAAAAAACATCCTGATGATTGGCCCAACGGGTGTGGGTAAAACTGAAATTGCTCGCCGTCTAGCGAAACTCGCTAATGCGCCGTTCATCAAGGTTGAAGCGACTAAGTTCACCGAAGTTGGCTACGTTGGTAAAGAAGTTGAGACCATCATCCGTGATCTAACGGACGTTGCGATCAAGATGACACATCAACAAGCGATGGAAAAAGTACAATACCGCGCTGAAGAGCAAGCTGAAGAACGTATTCTTGATGCCCTTCTACCACCAGCACGTGATGCTTGGGGTCAGAACGAGCAATCAACTGAAGACACCACCTCTTCAAACACTCGCCAAATTTTCCGCAAGAAACTGCGCGAAGGTAAGCTAGACGACAAAGAGATTGAAGTTGATGTAGCCGCGCCGCAAATGGGCGTTGAAATCATGTCACCTCCAGGCATGGAAGAGATGACCAACCAGCTGCAAGGCATGTTCCAAAACCTAGCTGGCGACACCAAGAAAAAGCGTAAGATGAAAATCAAAGACGCATTCAAAGCACTGACGGAAGAAGAAGCTGCGAAGCTTGTAAACCAGGAAGAGCTAAAAGAGAGCGCAATCTTCAACGCTGAAAACAACGGCATCGTATTCATCGATGAGATCGACAAAATCTGTAAGCGTGGCGACAGCTCAGGCCCAGACGTATCTCGTGAAGGTGTTCAGCGCGACCTACTGCCTCTAATCGAAGGCAGCACAGTATCAACGAAGCACGGCATGGTTAAAACTGACCACATCTTGTTTATCACATCAGGTGCTTTTCAAGTAGCTAAGCCATCTGACCTGATCCCTGAGCTACAAGGTCGTCTACCAATCCGCGTAGAACTTGAAGCACTATCAGCACATGACTTCAAACGTATTCTTACTGAACCAAAGGCGTCACTGACAGAACAGTACATTGCCCTGATGAAAACAGAAGATGTCGGCATTGAGTTCACTGAAGATGGCATCAACCAAATTGCAGACGCAGCATGGCGTGTGAACGAAACCACTGAAAACATCGGTGCGCGTCGTCTACACACAGTCATGGAGCGCCTAATGGATGAAATTTCATTTGACGCAACAGACCGAGCAGGCAGTAAATTGCTGATTGATGAAGCTTATGTAATATCTAAGCTTGGTGAGCTCGTAGAGGACGAAGACCTAAGTCGCTTCATCCTGTAGCACACAAAACTCCAACTTATTGCTCTATCTCAAAGAAATAGCAGCTAATAAGCGAATTCAAGGCCCACTTTCGAGTGGGCTTTTTATTACCCGAAAAATGGGCGTATACTCAAATCACAGTTTGAAACGAAGACTTACAAAGAAATAGACCTACGATGAAACAATCTCTACTGATTTGGCTTGATGCCGCACGACCAAAAACTCTGCCTCTCGCACTCGTCTCTATTCTTACAGGAAGTAGTTTAGCGTTCGCCGGCGGTCAGTTTTCTCTATCAATAGCCCTACTGGCTTTTTTAACTGCCACCTTATTACAAATTTTATCGAACCTAGCCAATGACTATGGTGACGCAGTAAAAGGCACAGACAACGAAAACCGTCTGGGGCCAACACGCGCAATGCAATCCGGCGCGGTGACCGCGAAAACCATGAAGCAAGCCATCATCCTCAACATCGTGTTTACCATGCTCGCTGGGCTGATTCTTATTTTTCATGCCTTAACCTCGATTGAAAGCATCTTATCTTTCATCGCGTTAGGCGTATTAGCCATAATGGCTGCCATCGCTTACACAGTGGGCAATAAACCTTATGGTTATATTGGCCTTGGCGACTTATCGGTATTTATCTTCTTCGGTTTGTTAGGCGTTTCAGGCACATACTTCCTACACACTGGTCATGTTGAGCCAAGCCTATTTCTTCCGGCCTTAGGCTGTGGATTAATGGCGGTTGCGGTACTCAACATCAACAACATGCGTGATATAGAGAACGACAGCGAATGTGGTAAGCGCACCATGGCGGTTCGCCTAGGGCAACGCAAAGCCAAACACTATCATTTTGCACTGCTTGGGCTCGCCCTTGCTTCTTTCGCTATCTACCTACTGATTCAAGAAAAACCGGTCTGGATCAGCCTGCCGTTTTTATTGAGCATTGTGATTGTTTACAAACATGGCAAGGCCGTTTGGGAAACCGAAAAACCAGCGCAGATTGCACCAATGATGCCAGTGATTGTGAAATGCTCACTGGTCACTAACCTATTGTTTGCAGGGGTTGTCGTAGCTCAAACTCTATTGAGTTAAATGAGACTAATCATTGCAAAGGGATCAAGCACCGATATACTCAAAGTAAGCTCATTGTTCAAAAGGTATACTAATGGAATACAACACTTCAGCACTGTGCGACATATATTTGGATCAAGTTGATGTCGTGGAGCCCATGTTCAGCAACTTCGGTGGACGTGCATCCTTCGCAGGACAGATCACGACATTAAAGTGTTTTGAAGACAATGCTTTGATTCGCTCCGTATTAGAGCAAGATGGTCTGGGACGTGTGTTGTTAATCGATGGTGGCGGCTCACTACGCAAAGCGCTGATCGATGCTGAGATTGCCCTACTTGCCGAAGACAATGAGTGGGAAGGTATTGTGGTTTACGGCTGCGTTCGTGAAGTCGATGAGCTAGAAGACATGAACATTGGTATTCAGGCTTTGGCTTCAATCCCTGTTGGTGCGAGCCAAGAAGGTGTCGGCGAATTGGACGTACCGGTCAACTTTGGCAGCGTAACCTTCTTGCCGGAAGATTACCTCTACGCTGACAACACCGGCATTATTCTTTCGGCAGAGCCTTTAGATGTAGAACTTGATCTGGATGTTGAAGAAGAAGAGATCGAGTAACTATCACTCAGCTTCAAATAATAAAACAAACCATAAGAACACGAAGCATAAGAATACAAACAAAAACGCCCGCTACTCAGTAGCGGGCGTTTTTTTAAATCTGAAGAGTCAATTACTCTACGTCATCCATTTTACCAAGAAGGTTACGGATGCGATCTTGCCACGCTGAATGCTCTTCCTGCATTTGCTGAGTTTTTTGCTCTAGCTCGTGACGGCTTTCTTTAAGCTCACCAGCTTCTGTTGCTAGTGCTTGTTTCTCTTCTTTAAGCTCTTCCACTTCCATTTGAAGAAGTGCAATTGTATCTACTGCTGTTTGAATTTTTGCTTCTAGCTGCTCTAGTACTTCAAAAGACATTCTGGCCTACCTTTAAGTTATCTGTTTGATGGTGAAGGTCTACTCCACTTATTTCCCCATTCTACTCAGCAGAGCAAGGATAAACACTCAATATATTCGATATTTTGCGCCATTCGATGAAAAAAACAGCGCTTTTTACCGAATATTGACGTGAATTATTACTACCGCGACAACAGACTGATTATTTTGATGAATATTACCTGTTTTCACCCGCAAATTGATCAAGAGCAATCCCCAAAAAACAAAAAGGCAAACGTTTCCTTTGGGATATGGTAAAATTCGCCGCGAAATTTCTATTCCCCTTTTGAAAATTTTGGAGTCCGCATGAAACGCGATTTAGCAATGTCATTCTCTCGTGTCACTGAAGGTGCAGCACTAGCTGGTTACAAGTGGCTTGGCCGCGGCGATAAAAACGCTGCAGATGGCGCTGCTGTAGAAGTAATGCGTAGCCTACTGAACAAAACCGAAATTAGCGGTGAGATCGTTATCGGCGAAGGTGAAATCGATGATGCACCTATGCTATACATCGGCGAAAACGTCGGTATTGGCGGTGATGCAGTAGATATCGCCGTTGACCCAATTGAAGGGACACGCATGACAGCAATGGGGCAATCAAATGCATTGGCTGTATTGGCTGCAGGCGAAAAAGGTAGCTTCCTAAAAGCACCTGACATGTACATGGAAAAATTGGTTGTTGGCCCTGGCGCAAAAGGCGTGATTGACCTAGAACTACCACTGACAGAAAACCTAGAAAACATTGCGAAAGCACTAGGTAAAACACTCGATACGCTGGTAGTAACCACACTGGCTAAGCCACGTCATGATCAAGTGATTGCCGACATGCAAGCAATGGGTGTTCGTGTATTCGCAGTGCCAGATGGTGATGTTGCTGCTTCTATCCTCACGTGTATGCCAGACAGTGAAGTCGACGTAATGTACTGCATCGGCGGCGCGCCTGAAGGCGTGGTTTCGGCTGCGGTTATTCGCGCACTCGACGGCGACATGCACGCACGTCTGCTCCCTCGTCATGAAGTAAAAGGCGATACAGAAGAGAACCGCAAACACGGTGAGCTTGAACTAGAGCGTTGTGCTGAAATGGGCGTAACGGCGGGTATCGTGTTGAAGATGGAAGACATGGCTCGTAGCGACAACGTTGTGTTCTCTGCAACGGGTATTACTAAAGGTGACCTACTAGAAGGCATCACTCGTACAGGCAATATCGCAACCACAGAAACACTGCTTATCCGTGGTCGCTGCCGTACTATTCGTCGCATCAAATCTATCCACTACCTAGAACGTAAAGACCCAGAAGTGATTGGTCACATCCTGTAAACCTAAACTAGGTTCAACAGAACACGCGAAGGCTGATACCAAGTATCAGCCTTTTGTTTTATTGGCCATCAATAACCTGTGCATTTCACCTACGCCATAGTAAATGGTTTGCTTTATAAACACCTTGCCTCATAATAGTAAGGTTCACTAGGTAGAGATAGTATGAAAACAAGCGACAAAATCTTACAGACCATTAAGCGTCAAGGCGCGGTAACCGCGAAACAACTGTCAGAAGAATTTGGCATGACGACAATGGGTGCCAGACAGCACCTACAAAGTTTGGAAGATGACGGTATTCTTGCGTTTCATGATGTTAAAGTAAAAGTGGGTCGCCCGACTCGCCACTGGTCCCTGACTCAACAAGGACATGGTCAATTTTCAGATCGACACGGTGAGCTCACCATTCAAGTGATCGATGCTGTCGAGAATCTGTTTGGTAAAGAGGGGTTAGCTAAGGTTGCGGCCGAGCGTGAACAACACACCCTTAAGCAATATCAAACCGCGCTGTCTGATTGTGACTCGCTGATCAGCAAGCTTAAAAAACTCACCCAGCTGCGTGAAGACGAAGGCTACATGGCTGAACTTCAAGAGCATGACGATCACTACATCTTGATCGAGAACCACTGTCCTATCTGCAAGGCTGCGACTCGCTGCCCTAGCCTGTGCCAATCTGAGCTCAATGTTTTCAAAGAATTACTCAAAGATGAATGTCATGTGAGCCGCACTGAACACATCATTACTGGCGAGCGTCGTTGTACTTATACCCTAACGCCAAGTTACTGATCCTGTCTCAATATTGAGAAAACACCAATAGATTAAATTTTGTACAAATTTCTTTCTTAAGCTTAAAGCATATGAAACATGCTTAATGCTAAGGAAGGAATCATGGCACATCCACAGACCAATCAAAAACTGCCCCCTTTTGATGAACTGGTCCAACTCGCGAAAAGCGATCCGAAAGCATTCGATCAATTCAAACACGAGATGTGTGAACAGATGATTTGCTCAGCCTCAGAGACCATGCAAAACAGGCTTCGCGCTCAACAAAGTCATATCGATTTAGTCGTCAGCCGCTGCAAGAATCCACATCACGCTAATGTTGTTCTGATGCAAGAGCTGCGCTGTCAGGTCTGTAAATTCCAAGATGCACTCAAAGGCCGCTGCGATTTTGAAGAATCTCTGCCTGAAAATGTCGTGCCTTTTAGACCCAATACAGAACCAAAAATGTACTGAAAGCTAAAATGTATTAATGAAAAAAACGCATTAAAAACAAAATGCCTTAGAACAAAAAAGGGAGCGCAATGCTCCCTTTTTACTGATGAATCATCCAATCTTTAAACGGGATCTTCACCGTAATCATTACGGCCTTCAGTGCCTTTCATCAAACCGCATTCTACCAAGATCCACAAACCACACACTAGTGCAGCAACCGTTGCCACCATGTGAATAGGCGATACTGGCTCTGTCGTAGTCGCAGCCATAGGTGATGCAAGTCGCCCGAGTACAAGCGGTACATTCAGCAATAGCCAGTAGTTAGACTTGTTGCGGTCATGCCAGCGCTTAGCGGTAACAGCAAGATCTGGAATAACAAGTAATAGAAGGAAGATTGGTAACAGGAGATAGGAGTATGCTGGGAACAAAACCGAGATACCGGTGGCAAAACCAGTAATCGCGATATAGTAGAAAATATTCCAAATCCAGTAAGTCTTACGACCAATTCTCCCTTTGAAAGAGAGCAGTAAATCTTTCATCGACATCTTAAATACTCAAAAAATTAATACGCTACCAAAAAGTTAGCAGCAAATAGTTAGTTAATCACTTTTAGTTCGTTGATTATTTTTAGCTAGTTAATCACTTTCTGAAAGCAACTTTTATCCATATCCCTTATGTTGACCGTTAGGCTGCGGATATGGCTTGCCTGTTCTTGTAAGGTTTGCATCAACAAACGCGACAATTCTCTTTTCTGTTCTTCGGTACGCCCTGAAAGTAACTCGAAGCTAATATGAACAAAATCCACATTGTCCTCTTCATCACCGACCAGCCAGTTATGACAGCGCAGTGAACGAGACTTCACAGAAGGTACATCAAACAAACCACAGTTTAATGTAACTTGATGAAGATCTTCTAGTAAACCTTGGATATTCACTCGCTCATCCACTGAATTTGAGTACTCTAGAACTAGATTCGGCATTATTACTTCCTATTGTTAACGCAATCGTTTGTCCCTTAATAGCAACTAACGATGAAAAATCCGAGAAGTTAGCTATTATTCTGTCTGCCGGATCACTGATATATGCTCAAAATCTACTCTGACCATTGAGTAAGATCCAAGAAAGTCATGACCACAGTCATGATCTGTTGATATTATTCTGTTATATTATTTCGTAATAAAGTTTACTTTTTTACATTCGATTTATTTAAATACTTTGGAGATATTCCTATGCGTCATCCTGTAGTTATGGGTAACTGGAAACTAAACGGCAGCAAAGAAATGGTTGTTGATCTACTAAACGGTCTTAACGCTGAACTTGAAGGCGTAACAGGCGTAGACGTAGCAGTTGCTCCACCAGCACTTTTCGTTGATCTTGCTGAGCGTACGCTTACTGAAGCGGGCAGCGCGATCATCCTAGGTGCTCAAAACTCTGACCTAAACAACAGCGGTGCATTCACTGGCGACATGTCTCCAGCAATGCTTAAAGAGTTCGGCGCATCTCACATCATCATCGGTCACTCTGAGCGTCGTGAATACCACGCTGAGTCTGACGAATTCGTTGCTAAGAAATTCGCATTCCTAAAAGAGAACGGCCTAACTCCAGTTCTTTGTATCGGTGAGTCTGATGCACAAAACGAAGCAGGCGAAACTGTTGCTGTATGTGCACGTCAACTTGACGCTGTTATCAACACTCAAGGTGTTGAAGCTCTTGAAGGCGCTATCATCGCTTACGAACCAATCTGGGCTATCGGTACTGGTAAAGCAGCTACAGCTGAAGATGCACAACGCATCCACGCTCAAATCCGTGCACACATCGCAGAGAAATCTGAAGACGTTGCTAAGAAAGTTGTTATCCAATACGGCGGTTCTGTTAAGCCAGAAAACGCAGCAGCTTACTTCGCACAACCAGACATCGACGGTGCTCTAGTTGGCGGCGCGGCTCTAGACGCGAAAAGCTTCGCAGCTATCGCTAAAGCAGCAGCTGAAGCAAAAGCTTAATTTAAACTTCACCGTTTAGATTAAATGAAAGGTCAACTTAGGTTGGCCTTTTTTATTGCCTATCGTTTGAGATTCAAGCTTTAAAGCAAAACAACAGGCACAAAAAAACCGCTGATAAATCAGCGGTTCTTAATACTTTTAAGCGAATGCTAAGCGTGGCTTAGAACAACTCTTCTGCAACGCGGAACAGCTCAGAACGGTCTGGGTTCTGCATGTTCTCGATACAGTCGATGATGTCGTGGTGAACAAGCGCTTCTTTCTCTATACCAACACAACGACCACCGTGGCCTTCTTGAAGAAGGTGAACAGCGTAGTTACCCATGCGAGAAGCCAGTACACGGTCAAATGCAGTCGGGCGACCACCACGTTGGATGTGACCAAGAACCGTTGCACGAGTTTCACGACCTGTTGAAGCTTCGATCTCTTTCGCTAGTTCATTCGCATCCATCATTAACTCAGTTAGAGCGATGATTGCGTGCTTCTTACCTTTCGCAATACCATCTTGGATATTACTGATAAGCTGATCTTTATCTAGGCCAGTCTCAGGTGTGATGATGTACTCACAACCACCCGCGATTGCTGACATAAGCGTAAGGTCACCACAGTGACGGCCCATGATTTCAACAATAGAAATACGTTGGTGAGAAGAAGACGTGTCACGTAGACGGTCGATTGAATCAATAACAGTGTTAAGCGCTGTTAGGTAGCCGATTGTGTAGTCAGTACCCGCGATATCGTTATCGATTGTGCCTGGAAGACCGATACATGGGTAACCCATCTCAGTCAGTTTCTTAGCACCCATGTAAGAACCGTCACCACCGATAACAACTAGTGCTTCGATACCGTGCTTCTTAAGGTTCTCGATGCCTTTCTCACGAACAGCAACGTCTTTGAACTCAGGGAAACGTGCAGAACCTAAGAAAGTACCACCACGGTTGATCACGTCAGATACGCTTGAACGGTCAAGCTTTTCGATACGGTCTTCAACAAGGCCTTGGTAGCCATCGTAAATGCCGTAAACTTCAATGCCAACTGATAGCGCAGTACGAACTACACCACGAACTGCTGCGTTCATGCCTGGAGCGTCACCACCACTGGTCAAAACACCGATCTTCTTAATCATGCTCACCCTCGATTTTTGGGAATCTATTATTCAATTCTTATTCTTGCTGATTGTATATCAACAAGATTTTAAATCTATATTTGTGCGTTATGTTACATTTCCTCAACAGGAATAGCACTTAAATCGCGTAAAATTATGTAACATTTCTACTTCTGTAAGAGTATTACAGTTTTACTCAGTAACTTTGTTGATTCACATCAGAATCAACATTAATTGTTACTAAGGTGGTTTTTGAATCACCGAAGAATTAGTGATTTTTACTCACTTTAGTTCAAAAGCCACCTACTTACCATTTGCCAACCCTTTTTTAGCTCGCTTACCATGAGTGAAATTTCTGCTGCTTCTCGGGTCCAAATACGACCGAATACGGGTCTTGATGAATTAATACATCAGCATCAGGGAAAACGGAGATAAGCTTGTCTTCTACTTCGTCAGAAATGCGGTGCGCTTCAATAAGTGGGATATTATCTTCGAGTTCTAAATGCAATTGAATGAACCGAACAGGCCCTGAACGACGCGTTCTTAGTTGATGCACGCCAAGCACACCTTCCACACTCAGCGATGTCTCTTTTATCTGTTTTAATTCTTCATCTGGCAGCTTTCTATCAAGCAAAGATTGAATGGCTTCTGTTGCCATTTGGTAGGCACTGTAAAGAATGTAGATACCGATACCAATCGCGAATACCGAGTCCGCTTGACCAATGCCAAACCAGCTCAGTGCTAGCGCGAGCATGATCGCTGCATTCATATAAAGGTCGGATTGATAATGCAGTGAATCGGCGGCTATCGCTTGGCTGCCCGTTTTGCTGACAACATGTTTTTGGAATCGAACCAAACCAAAGGTCATTACGATCGCGAACAAGCTGACATAAATACCAATTTCAGGAGAGTTCAGCTCATGCGGTCGGAAGAAACGCTCAATACCATTAAGAATAAGGAAACAAGCGGAACCGGAAATAAACATTGCCTGCGCTAATGCAGCAAGAGACTCAGCCTTACCATGACCAAAGGTATGTTCTTTATCGGCAGGCTGAAGAGAGTAGCGAACCACCACTAGGTTGACGACAGAAGCGGCGATATCCAACAGCGAATCAACCACAGAAGCTAATAAACTGACTGAACCTGTCACCCACCACGCAGCAACCTTCACAACCAATAATATGGAGGCAATGATGGTGGCAGCCCAAGCGGCGAGCGTAACTAAACGTGCGTATTCTTGTTTCATAAATTGGCTATAAAGTGACTGATAGCACAAAGTATAACCCGCAAACAACCGATTGAATATGACAGCCATGATGTAATACATTCATTTTTAAAGATCAAAAAAGCGGCACTAGGCCGCTTTTTTCTAAACACTTTCAATCAATTCAGCTTTCTCAAGCCATGAATTACTTGTCTTTGTTCATGCGTTTTTCCATTTTGTCAGCACACTTCGCCATGCGCTCTTGTTGGATTTCTTTCAGCTGAGTCTTTTGCTCAGGCGTTAGTACGCTCATCATTTGGTGTTGCTTCTTAAGCATTGCTACGCGACGCTCTGTTTGCTTCTCAACCATTTGGCTTGCTAGGTCGTTTGCTGCAGCTTCATCAAAAGTATCAGCTAGAACTAGATCTTGAACTTTCTCGTGATGCGCTTTCATTTGCGCCATTTTATCTGCTTTGTTGCCTGAGTGTTTTGCTTTCATCTCAGCGCGGTTCGCTTCGCGCATCTCTTTTAGTTCTGTTTTTTGAGCATCCGTCAGGTCTAGTTGGCGCATCACTTTCTTATCGAAGCCACCACACTTACCGTGCATACCTTTGTGATCACCTTTATCACCGCCGCCGTATGCAAACGCACTCGCTGTACCTAACATAAGTGGAAGTGCCGCAGCTACTAGTACAAGTTTCTTAGTCATTTTCATAATTGTTGCCTCGATTCGGTATAATAAGTCATGTATTGCGTCTGTTTCTCAGCGCTTAGATATAGATTAGTCTTTCCCTCGTAAAGTGACGTTTAGAAAGCGTAAAGAATCGTAAAGAGTGAAAGTTGACGAATAATTAGCAGTATTATTAACCTGTAAATAGTAGATAACCGATTAAGGCTTCCCAATGGCGAACATTCTTCTTATTGATGACGACACAGAACTAACCAGCTTACTTAAAGACATCCTGAGCTTTGAGGGCTTCACTGTTTCCGAAGCCAATGATGGCTATGCGGGGCTTGACGCTATCAATGATGAGATTGATCTGATCCTTTTGGATGTGATGATGCCGCGCCTTAACGGTATGGAAACGCTAAAGAAGCTGAGAGAAAACTGGGAAACACCAGTATTGATGCTGACTGCCAAAGGCGAAGAGATCGACCGTGTTATTGGCCTTGAACTTGGCGCAGATGATTATTTGCCAAAGCCGTTCAGTGACCGAGAACTGCTCGCTCGTATTCGTGCCATCTTGCGTAGAACACAGACTAACACCGCGCCTAAATCAGCCAGCGACATCATTCAATACCAAGACATCGAAGTCTTCCCTGGCAAGCAAGAGGCTTACTGTAATGGACAGATTATCGATCTCACCACCACAGAATTCGCTTTACTGAGCCATCTCATCCAAAACCCAGGACAAGTGATCACCAAAGAAGCACTGAGCTTGGATGTTTTAGGCAAAAGGCTGGCGGCGTTTGACCGCGCGATAGACATGCATATATCTAATCTGCGCAAGAAGATTCCAGAACGTACTGACGGTAAGTCTCGCATCAAAACCTTACGAGGCCGCGGATACTTATTGGTAGAGGAAGATTAATGCGCATCCCTAAAATCACCAGCTTATATGGACGTATCTTTGCTATCTTTTGGTTCACCATGTTACTGGTGCTTTTGTCGGTGCTGTCACTTCCCCATTTAGACCCTCGAGTGGCGCGAGATGTGCCCGCAGATCACCTAGATAAACTCGAGCGTATCGCTAAAATCACAGAGAAACGCTACGCCAAAGAACCTAATCTAGGCAAAATTGTGTTCCAACTTGAGGCACCACGTAGCCGCAAGGATTCTCGTGCTCGCATCTATTTAACCGACCTAGAAGGTGCTGTCCTTACGTCAAAAAGACATTCGGACTATAAGCTTAAGGCGATTCGCAACTTTGTTACCTCGATTGATAACCCTGAAGTACCAAAACAGAAACTATACGGACACTACATGGTGGCAGGGCCAGTACCTATCACACTCGCTGGTGAAGAATTACTGATGTATGCCGGAGTAAAATGGAACCAACCACCGCCATTTTTGCTACGACTGTTTGATAGACCTTTACAACTGTTACTTGCGGTAATGCTAGCAAGTACCCCGCTATTGCTATGGCTAGCTTGGGCATTGAGCCAACCCGCACGTAGGCTAGAGCGCGCAGCGCAACGCGTAGCAAAAGGTCAATTTGAGGTCGACCCTCAACTTGAAAAAGGCACCTCAGAATTCAGACAAGCGGGTGAAAGCTTTAACCAAATGGTGGAAGCGGTAAACCAGATGATTTCGGGGCAACAGCGCCTACTTTCTGATATCTCACACGAACTGCGCTCGCCATTGACTCGTCTACGCATGGCCAATGCACTGGCAATTCGTAAGCAAGGTGAGAGCCAAGAATTAGAACGTATTGATACCGAAGCGCAGCGTTTGGAACAAATGATCAGTGAGCTACTGACGCTATCTCGTATGCAGGTCGACAGCCACATCACTCGTGAGGTTCAACCTATCTCGAGCTTATGGGAAGAGATCTTAAAAGATGCAGAGTTTGAAGCTGAACAGATGGGTAAATTACTGACGTTTTCAGAGATCCCAGAGCGTTCTATTTCGGGTAATCCTAAGCTGCTGATGAGTGCCTTAGACAATATTACGCGCAATGCTATCTACTACGGCAAAGACCAAGTGGATGTGCAATTCCATGTTGTCCAAGATCAGCTGACGATTTGCGTCAATGACAACGGTGATGGTGTCCCGGAGGATGAACTAGATTCTATCTTCAGACCGTTCTACCGAGTTTCAACGGCACGCGATCGTAATTCAGGTGGCACTGGGCTTGGCCTCACCATTACAGAAAGTGCGATTCGCCAACACAGCGGAACCATCACTGCAAGCCGTAGCCAGCTCGGTGGATTACAACTCGAAATCACCCTGCCAATCTTGCCGGTATAATACCCCCACAAAGATCACAGTTGATAATGATTGTTATTATCATTATGGTAAATCCTCTAATTAAGGAGGATTTACCATGTCACACACTTTCCCTGCTTTACCCTACGCTTACGACGCCCTAGAACCTTACATTGATGCTAAGACGATGGAAGTGCATTACAGCAAGCATCATAGAACCTACTACGATAAGTTTGTTGCGGCTGTTTCTGGCAGCGAGCTAGAGCAACAGTCTCTGACCGAGATCTTCGCTAACATTTCTCAGCTCAGCCCTGCGGTTCGTAATAATGGTGGCGGTTACTACAATCACATCTTGTATTGGAACTGCATGTCGCAAGACGGTGGGGGTGAACCCACGGGCGAGCTTGGCGAGGCTATCAAAAGTACTTTCGCAGATTTCGAGACATTCCAAGATCAGTTCGCTCAAGCGGCAATCAATACCTTTGGTTCCGGCTTCGCTTGGCTAGTGGTGGAAGAAGGACAACTGAAGATCATCTCGACCTCAAATCAAGACAACCCGTGGATGGATACCGTTGCCAGTAATGGCGAGCCCATTCTTGCACTCGATGTCTGGGAACACGCCTATTACATCAGCTACCAAAACCGTCGTCCTGATTACATCAATGCATGGTGGAACGTAGTGAATTGGAATGCGGTATCTGAAAACTACGCGCAGGCACTAGCGAACCAAGCCTAAGCTGAGGGTGGCGAACTGTACTCACTCAGCTTGCCACCGTATACTCTGGCTATCTTTGATTATTCTTGTGAACCAACATGTTTGATATCGCTCTATACGAACCAGAAATCGCGCCCAATACGGGTAACATCATCCGCCTATCAGCTAACTGCGGCGCAAACCTGCACCTTATCGAGCCGCTTGGTTTTGATTTCGAAGAGAAGAAAGTTCGTCGTGCGGGTTTAGATTATCACGACCTCGCACGAGTAAAGCGTCACAAGAATCTAGAAGCCTTCCTTGAGTATCTAGAGAATGAACGTGAGGGTGACTACCGTATCTTTGCTTGTACGACCAAGACCACTGGCCACCACGTTGATGCGAAATTCCAACAAGGTGATGTACTGATGTTTGGCCCTGAGTCTCGCGGCCTGCCTGCTGAGTTCATCGAAAGTATGCCAATGGAGCAACGCATTCGTATTCCAATGATGCCAGAAGCACGTAGCTTGAACCTGTCTAACGCAGTGGCCATCATTGCGTTCGAAGCATGGCGACAAATGGGATTTGAAGGCGCGGTATAACCGAACGCTCAAGCTTATCTGTTATCTGTTATCTGTTATCTGTTATCAATAATAAACATTAAGTAACAGTAAGTAACAGTCGGCGACACGCAATAAAAAAGGCTCTTACCATTATCACTTTCTTGCGAAGGATAACGGTAAGAGCCTTTTCTGTTTGTCTCTCTATATAAAGAGACAAACCATTAATTTAAGCGGTTACGATCGTTGTCGTCGTCTTTCTTCTCAAACTCACCCTCAAAGGTGTTGCCGTCTTTTGATTGGTCAGATGGACCTGAATTGAATGGGTCTTGTCCAAATGGGCTCTGGCCAAAACCAGCTTGTCCACCCGCATGGAAACCACCAGACATATTGGTCACCACCATTTTTTCCATCATTTTCTTGGCAATCATCGCTCTTGGTGCTGGTAACAATACCAACATACCGAGTGCGTCAGTCATAAAGCCCGGAGTCAGCAGCAATACGCCTGCAACCGCAAGCATCACGCCTTCAAGAATCTGTTGTGCTGGCATTTCGCCTTGTTGCAACCGACCTTGAACAGACATAAGTGTCTGAATGCCTTGGCTACGAACCAGCGATGCACCCACAAATGCAGTGATCAGAACCAACGCGATAGTTGGCCACAATCCTAAAAAGCCACCAACTTGAATAAATAGCCCAATCTCAATGATGGGTACGAAGATAAAGAGTAATAATAAGATAGGAAACACACGCCCTCCTTTGTTACGTCCAGTTTACGCTGAAAGCCCTACCAATCTCAAATTTATCCTGTAAATAAGCGTGTTTATTGACCCGGAATAAGTTTGCTAAATATTGACGAAACAAAAACGAAAAAGGTGATCAACTTAATATTTTTATGCGCTAAGTACAGTATCATGTGCCACATAAGTCAGGACGGATTTATCAGCCCAATATTCTAGCGAACGGAGTATTTGCACACAGAATAGGCTAATAACTAACTATATAATCAGAATAATTCTCTAAGGATCCTGTTATGGCTACTCAATCAGAAGCTCAAGTTGAAGCTCCTCAAGCTACTCGTCTCGAAGAAGATCTATTAGGTCAACGTCATGTTCCGGCTGATGCTTACTACGGCATCCACACTCTACGCGCAGTTGAAAACTTCAACATCTCAAATGTAACGATCTCAGATGTACCTGAATTCGTTCGCGGTATGGTGATGACAAAGAAAGCAGCGGCTTTAGCTAACAAAGAGTTAGGTGTAATTCCAAGCGAAGTGGCTAAATACATCATCGAAGCTTGTGACCTCATTCTAGACACTGGCAAGTGCATGGATCAGTTCCCATCGGACGTTTTCCAAGGTGGTGCTGGTACTTCTGTAAACATGAACGCGAACGAAGTCGTTGCGAACGTGGCACTTGAACTTATGGGCAAAGAAAAAGGCCAATACGAGTTCATCAACCCAAATGACCATGTAAACCGCAGCCAATCTACAAACTGTGCTTACCCAACAGGCTTCCGCATCTCTGTTTACAACAGCGTTCGTAAACTGATCGATGCTATCGAATACCTAAAAGGTGCATTTGAGCTTAAGAGCCAAGAATTCAACACAATTTTGAAGATGGGTCGTACTCAACTTCAAGATGCTGTACCTATGACGGTTGGCCAAGAGTTCCACGCTTGGGCTGTAACCATCAACGAAGAAATCAAAAACCTAGAATACACTTCAAAACTACTGCTTGAAGTTAACCTAGGCGCAACGGCTATCGGTACTGGTCTGAACGCAGCACCGGGTTACCAAGGCCTAGCAGTTAAGCATCTAGCAGAAGTAACTGGCCTAGAGTGTGTAGCGGCTGAAGATTTAATCGAAGCAACGTCTGACTGTGGCGCATACGTAATGACGCACGGCGCACTTAAACGTCTAGCGGTTAAACTGTCTAAGATCTGTAACGACTTACGTCTTCTTTCTTCAGGTCCACGTACTGGCTTCAACGAGCTAAACCTACCGGAACTGCAAGCGGGTTCTTCAATCATGCCTGCTAAAGTAAACCCAGTTGTACCTGAAGTAGTAAACCAAGTTTGCTTTAAAGTTCTAGGTAACGACAACACGGTTTCTTTCGCAGCAGAAGGCGGTCAACTTCAACTGAACGTAATGGAACCCGTTATCGCACAAAGCATGTTTGAGTCTTTAGACATCCTAACAAACGCATGTGTGAACCTACGCGACAAGTGTGTAGACGGCATTACTGTAAACAAAGAAGTATGTGAATCTCACGTATTTAACTCTATCGGTATCGTAACTTACCTAAACCCATACATTGGCCACCACGAAGGTGACATCGTTGGTAAGATTTGTGCGGAAACAGGCAAGAGTGTTCGTGATGTAGTTCTAGAGCGCGGTTTATTGAGCGAAGAAGAACTTGATGACATTTTCTCTGTTGAAAATCTGATGCATCCTCAGTATAAAGCTAAACGCTACGAATAACGGTAGCGAGAAAGGGCTCCAAACGGAGCCCTTTTTTAGGCTCCAATACGGTTAACCCTGCTGATCTTGTGGATTTCCGTTAGTTGCATTTTTGCTTAATTAAACCTAAACCATAGAACTATTATGTGAACATTCCAGTGGCGAATGTTCACATAATAAAATCTAAAATGAGGTGTTACTTATGATTGCAGTAGAACTATTTGTCGTCCTGCTCTTTATCTTTTTGGGGGCCAGAATTGGCGGTATCGGTATTGGTTTTGCCGGTGGTGCTGGTGTTATTGCCCTTTCATTAATTCTTGGTGTTCCAACAAGCCAATCTTTTATCCCGGTCGATGTAATTTTGATCATCATGTCGGTTATCACCGCAATTGCAGCAATGCAGGTTGCTGGCGGTATGGACTGGTTGGTACAAATTGCAGAAAACTTTTTGCGTAAACACCCTGAACGCATCACCTTTTACGCGCCGATTGTGACCTTTGTAATGACACTGATGGCGGGTACTGGTCACACAGCATTCTCTACGTTGCCTGTTATTGCAGAAGTAGCAAAAGGCCAAGGTGTTCGTCCTTCTCGTCCACTGTCTATCGCAGTTGTAGCCTCTCAAATTGCGATCACAGCTTCGCCTATTTCGGCAGCAGTTGTGGCTTTCGCAGCGATGCTGGCACCCTTTGGTGTCGATTACCTAACGCTATTGATGGTTTGTATTCCAACAACCTTCATCGCTTGTATGGTTGGTGCGGTTGTCGCGAACTACATGGGCAGCGAACTGAAAGACGATCCTATTTACCAAGAACGTCTAGAGAAAGGTCTAATCAAGCTAGCAACAGAAGAGAAACGCGAAATTCTACCAACAGCGAAGAAAGCGACTTACATCTTCCTTGCGGCGATTGGTTTTGTTGTTTGCTACGCAGCCGCTATCTCTAGCTCTGTTGGCCTAATTGAAAACCCAGCACTGGGCCGTAACGAAGCGATCATGTCTGTGATGCTGGCAGCAGCAGCGGCAATCGTGATGTTCACTAAGATTGATGCAGCGAAGATTTCTTCGGCTCCAACATTCCGTTCAGGTATGACAGCATGTGTTTGTGTACTTGGTGTGGCTTGGTTAGGTTCAACGTTTGTGAATGCACACGTTGCTGAAATCAAAGACGTTGCTGGTGCTCTACTGGCTGACTACCCTTGGATGCTGGCTCTTGTTCTGTTCTTCGCTTCTATGCTGCTTTACTCTCAAGGCGCAACAACGGTTGCACTGATGCCTGCAGCTCTAGCGATTGGCGTAGCACCACTAACAGCCGTGGCTTCTTTTGCTGCGGTAAGTGCACTGTTCGTACTTCCAACTTACCCTACGCTACTGGCAGCGGTTGAGATGGATGACACAGGTTCAACGCGTATTGGTAAGTACGTATTTAACCACCCATTCTTCATTCCTGGTGTGGCAACAATCAGTACAGCGGTAGCACTCGGCTTCGCATTCGGCGGTCTGTTTATCTAACACTCGCTGAAAAACCAAACCTAAAAGGAAGCTTCGGCTTCCTTTTTTCTTTTCTGCACAATGTGTTTATTTGATACGTATCAAATAAACATTATAAACCTAAAAATCCGAACAAAAATAAAGTTTGAATAAAATTCCAATAATATTCACGCCATTCATTAACAATGCCTGCCAACGCAACCACCCCTTGTTTTTCTATAATTCACATCGAATATTAATCCAAGCTAACTAACCAAAAAACCTTACTCTTTTTCTAACGTTTTTCAGCCTATTCATTGGTCACTATTTTTGTGAACAATACCAAACTTAAATTCCGACGTAAGGAATAAAATAACCGCAGTTAAATTAAATCTAAATTCATTTGGATATATAAATATAAAGATGCTTATATTTAAAGTCGGTAACGTCATATAGATACTCGCTCTATAAGGGCAAGAACTTTATATCGTTGAATGCTTTATAAATATCACTGTATTTACAATCTATAAACATTAGTCGCTAATTCACGTCAATTCTATTTAGGATGATGTAAGGAGATAGCCATGACGACTCAGACGATACCAAGCGAGAAAAAAAAGGGCGGCTTCTTTGCCAACTTTAAATTCCCTTCTGCCTACACCATTCTATTTATTCTAATTGCATTCGTAGCCCTGCTTACCTGGGTTGTTCCAGCAGGCCAATACGACCGAGCAATGAATGAAGAGTTAGGTCGAGAAGTTCCGGTTACCGGAACCTATCAAGCAGTAGAAGGTAACCCTCAAGGTGTGATTGACGTACTACTCGCGCCTATTGACGGTTTCTACGACCATAATAGCTATGAAGCTGCAGCCATCGACGTTTCGCTGTTCATCTTAATCATTGGTGGCTTCTTAGGGCTAGTAACCAAAACTGGCGCCATCGATGCCGGTATCGAACGCGTCACCGCCCGCCTAGAAGGGCGAGAAGAGTTGATGATACCGATACTGATGGCATTGTTTGCTGCTGGCGGTACCGTCTACGGCATGGCGGAAGAATCACTGCCATTCTATACGCTGCTAGTACCAGTAATGATGGCTGCACGCTTTGACCCTCTTGTTGCCGCTGCGACCGTACTGCTTGGCGCAGGGATTGGTGTGCTAGGGTCAACGATTAACCCCTTCGCAACCGTGATCGCTGCCAACGCCTCTGGTATCCCATTTACTGACGGTATCGTGCTGCGTATTGCCATGCTCGTTATTGGTTGGATAATTTGTGTTGCCTACGTAATGCGTTACGCAAGAATGGTTCAAGCTGACCCAACAACATCGATTGTCTACGACAAATACGAAGAGAACAAAGCGCACTTCCTTGGTAACGCGAGCGACGAAAAACTTGATTTCACCACAACGCGTAAATTAATCCTCACTATTTTCGGTGGCTCTTTCGCTGTGATGATTTACGGTGTATCGGTTGCTGGCTGGTGGATGGCAGAGATCTCAGCGATGTTCTTAGCCGCGACAATCATTGTCGGTATTGTGGCTCGCATGAGCGAAGAAGAGTTTACCACTAGCTTTATTGATGGTGCCCGCGACCTACTTGGTGTAGCGCTTATCATCGGTATCGCGCGTGGTATCGTGGTCGTGATGGACCGCGGTATGATCACCGATACGATTCTGTTCTCTGCAGAACAAATGGTGACGGGGCTTTCTTCAGTTATCTTTATTAACGTGATGTTCTTCTTAGAGATTTTACTGTCGTTCTTAGTGCCATCGACCTCTGGCTTAGCGGTACTTACCATGCCAATCATGGCACCATTGGCTGACTTCGCTGGCGTAGGTCGTGACCTTGTGATCACCGCTTACCAATCAGCATCTGGCTTGGTGAACCTAATCACCCCGACCTCTGCGGTTGTGATGGGTGGCTTGGCGATTGCCCGCGTCCCTTATGTTCGCTGGGTTAAATGGGTAATGCCATTAGTCGGTATCTTAATGGTGTTCTGCATCGTTGTACTAAGTATTGGTGCGCTTATCTAACTTAAAGCACTTCACTCCGTTCTCATCCAAAGCCGCTTCCATAGCGGCTTTTTTTATTGCTATGTACCGTCCTAAATATGGTTGACACATTTCCAACATGAAATTGGAGAGTGTCATGAAAACAACAAGTAGACGTACTCAACGAGATTATTCTCTTGCCTTTAAATTGGCAGTCGTAAGCCAAGT